>JAEEGH010005675.1_pt1 | contig 31158 bp, 22 predicted proteins | sample 9134181 | NCBI WGS metagenome assembly JAEEGH01 (sample SAMN16246544, study PRJNA631951) | gut metagenome | biome: gut microbiome; feature: rumen; material: DP-attached | host: Bos | place: Iran: Karaj | collected 2018-10
CAAGGACATCGTGAAAGGCGGCGGCAGCATCACCGCTCTGCCTATCATCGAGACGCAGGCAGGCGACGTGTCGGCCTACATCCCGACCAACGTCATCTCCATCACCGACGGACAGATCTTTTTGGAAACCAGCCTATTCAACGCAGGTATCCGTCCCGCAATCAACGTAGGTATCTCGGTATCACGTGTGGGTGGTAATGCCCAAATCAAGTCGATGAAAAAGGTGGCTGGTACCCTGAAACTCGACCAAGCCCAGTTCCGCGAGATGGAAGCCTTCTCGAAGTTCGGCGCCGAACTCGATGCCGCCACTTTAGCCATCTTGGACAAAGGCCGTAAGAATGTGGAGCTTTTGAAGCAACCGCAATACACGCCCATGCCCGTCGAGAAGCAGGTGGCCATCATCTTCTGCGGCACCAACGGTCTGTTGAGCAAGGTCCCCGAGAACAAGGTGCAGGAGTTTGAGAAGCAGTTCCTCGACATCATGGAAGTGAAGCACAAGGATGTGATGGAACAGCTCCGCGCCGGTAAGATCGACGATGACATCAAAGCAGTGCTGAAGGAAGAGGCGTTGAATTTGAGTGAACACTTCGTTTAATTGCTTTCGGCTTCTGGCCTCTGGCCACTGGCAGCTTCACCGAATATAGGAGATTGCAGGTCAAGCCCGCAATGACATTCTCGGTTGAAACTGCCAGGAGCTAGCAGCCAGTAGCCAATAGCCAAAAACAAGAACAATGGCATCACTAAAAGAAATACGAGCCCGCATCGTTTCCGTCGCCTCGACACAAAAGATCACGAGCGCGATGAAGATGGTGTCAGCGGCCAAGCTGAAGAAGACCGAAGGCATCACGACGCGGTTTCTGCCCTACAAGAACAAGCTGAGCGAGGCCCTAGCCAACTACATCGGCTCCCTCGAAGGCGAAGTCAGCATCCCGTTAGCCGAGAAACGCGAGGTGAAGAAGGTCGCGCTGATGGCCTTCTCGTCGAGTAGCGGCCTCTGCGGCGTCTACAACTCGAGCGTCAGCAAGCTGTTCAAGCAGGTCTACGACGAATACGCTGCAAGCATCGGCGCCGAGAACGTCATCGTCTTCCTCGTGGGCAAGAAGGTGAACGACTACGCCAAGAAGTTCGGCATCAAGGTGGAGAAGCAATATGCTCCCCTGGCCGAGAGCATGTCGTACGACCTGGCCATGGAGATCAGCGACATGATGGTGGAGCTGTTCCTCAGCCATAAGGTCGACCGCGTGGAGTTGGTGTTCAACCACTTCAAGAACGCCGGCGTGCAGGTGCCCACGCGCGAGGTGATGCTGCCCCTGAAAGCGGTAACCTCGAGCGAAGGGCCCAGCTACGACTACATCGTGGAGCCCGACAAGGAGACCTTCGTCAACGACCTGATCCCCAAGGTGATTCGCACCAACTTCTACTCCATCATGCTCGACGCCCTGACGGCCGAGCACGGCGCCCGCATGACAGCCATGCACATCGCCAGCGACAACGCCGACCAGCTGTCGCAGGAGCTGAAGATCCAGTACAACAAGGCCCGCCAGAATGTCATCACCAACGAGCTGATCGACATCGTGGGTGGCGCTGAGGCGTTAAAGGGATAAATTAGCCTGTGTAGTTTTAATGCGGCGGCATGAGATTCCCTGCGGGAATGGAAAACGTTAGTTGTTCTTAATTACGGCGGCAAGTAGCACTTACTAAAAGTAGACGCCACAAGCCGCCGCGATAAAAAAAGGAGACTAACTCCATTCCCGAAGGGAATCTCCTTATTTCTCAAAGTGTTTGAATACTATTTCTGCCTTTGCAGGACCGACAATCTCGGTTAAACGCTCCAGTGAGGCCTCCTTGATGCCTTTCACTGATTTCAATTCCAACAGCAGCTTCTCCGCCGTCTTCTTCCCTATCCCCTTGATGTCGGCCAACTCGGAGTGCATGAAGCCTTTCTCGAACTTCTTACGGTGGAAGGTGATGGCGAAACGGTGCACCTCGTCCTGGATGTGCGCCAGCAGCCTAAACACCTCCGAGTTGGGCTTCAGGCCCACCACACGGGGCGGGAAGCCGAAGAGCAACTCGTTGGTGCGGTGACGGTCGTCCTTGGCCAGACCCGCGATGGGGATGTCGGCGTGCAGCTCGTCTTCGATGACCTGACGTACCACCTCCATCTGTCCCTTGCCGCCGTCGGTGATGATGAGGTCGGGCAAGGGCTTGCCTTCCTCTATGAGTCGGGAATAACGTCTTCTGACCACCTCCTTCATCGAGGCGTAGTCGTCGGGACCTTCCACCGTCTTGATGTTGAAATGGCGGTAGGCGGCCTTGTTGGGTTTGCCGTTCACAAACTGCACCATGCCAGCCACGGCATAGTCGCCCTGGAAGTTGGAGTTGTCGAAGCACTCAATGACGTTGGGAACCTGCTCCATCTGCAAGGCCTCCTTCAGCTGACTCAAAACCCGTTTCTGATGACGTTCGGGGTCGACCAAGGTCTGTTGTTTCTCAAGGTCGATGCGGTATTGCATGGCGTTGCGACGCGAGAGGTCGAGGAGCTTCAGCTTGTCGCCGCGTTGGGGCACCGTCATTGTCACATCCTCGATGGCGTAGTCGAGCTTCATCGGCACGATGATCTCGGGCGCGTGGTCGCCAAACTGCTGCCGCAAGTCGGTGATGGCCAAGAGCAGCAGCTCCTCTGCCGTCTCCTCCAGTTTGCGTTTCATCTCGAACGAGTGGCTCTGCACCACGGCGCCGTCCTTCACCTTCATGTAGTTGACGTAGAACGTCTCGTCGTCGTCGACATAGGAGAACACCTCCACGTCGCGGATTGTCGCGCTGACCACCGTCGAGCGGCTGCGGTACTCTTCCAAAAGCTCATACTTTACCTTGACTTCCTGTGCCTGCTCAAACTCCATACGCGAGGCGTAGTCCATCATCGTCTCTTTCAAAGCCCGCAGCACACCACCCATGTTGCCCTTAATGATCTCGCGGATCTCGGCAATCATGGCATTGTAGTCGTCCTTTGAGATCAGGCCTTCGCAGGGCGCGTTGCATTTGTGGATGTGGTAGTCGAGGCAGACCTTGTATTTGCCTTTGGCGACGCCCGCCTCCGTCAGCGGCGTGCGGCAGGAACGCACCTTGTAGACCTGTCCGAGCAAGTCGAGCAGGATATGCGCCGTGCGCACCGAGGGATAGGGACCAAAGTACTCCGAACCGTCGTTGACCTTTCTTCTGGTGAGGAACACACGCGGGAAGGCCTCCTTCTTGATGCAGATCCAGGGGTAGGTCTTGTCGTCCTTGAGCATGATGTTGTAGCGCGGCTTGTACTGCTTGATCATCGTGTTCTCCAAAAGCAGTGCTTCCGCCTCCGAGTCGACGATGCTGTATTCGAGGTCGGCGATTTTGCTCACGAGGACGCGCGTCTTGCCCGTCTGCTCCTTGGTGAAATAACTGCTGACGCGGCGTTTCAGGTTCTTGGCCTTACCCACGTAGATGAGGGTGCCGCTCTTGTCGAAATAGCGGTACACGCCGGGCTTGTTGGGCAGCGCGGCGAGCTTTTGTTTCACTATTTCGGGGAGGTCGGACATTGTTTCTTTTAATTTATTACTATGGCTCATGGCCGATGGCTATGGCTCGCTACTGCCAAGGGCGCTAAATCCGCGCATTGGGCGAAGCGAGCCATAGGCCATAAGCTATAGGCCATAGTCACTTCTTCTTCATGTGGTCCCAACCCTGCGCTTTGATGGGAATGACGTGTCCGTCGGGGGTGATCATCTCGGCGATGCCTTTGTCGTCGGTCATATAGCCGATGACGGTCACATCTGCCGACAGGGTCTGTATCTTCTCATAGTCCTTCTGGTCGATGGTGAAGAGCAGCTCGTAGTCCTCTCCCCCGCTCAAGGCCGCCACCGAAGGCACGATTTGGAACTCCTTGGCCATCTTGTCCGTGGTCGGGTCGATCGGGATTTTGTCCTCATAGAGCTGGCATCCCACACCCGACTCCTTGCAGAGATGCAGGATCTCGGAGGCCAAGCCGTCGGAGATGTCGATCATCGAGGTGGGCTTGATGCCCAAGGTCTTGAGTTGCTCCACGACATCCTTGCGGGCTTCAGGCTTCAGCTGGCGCTCAAGCACATACTCCAGACCTTTCAGCTGCGGCTGCATATTGGGATTGGAGAGGAACTCCACCTTCTCGCGTTCGAGGATGAGCAGGCCGATGTAGGCACCGCCCAGGTCGCCCGTCACGCACAGCAGGTCGTTCTTCTTGGCGCCGCTGCGGTAGACGATGTCCTCCTCCTTGGCCATGCCGATGACCGTGATGGAGATGACAAGGCCGGTCTTGCTGCTCGTGGTGTCGCCGCCCACCATGTCGACGTTATAACGCTCGCAGGCCAGACGGATGCCGGCATACAGCTCTTCCAGTGCCTCCGCGGAATAGCGGCTCGACACGCCCAGGCCCACCACAATCTGCGTGGGGGTGCCGTTCATAGCGTAGATGTCGGAGAAGTTGCTGACAGCGGCCTTGTAGCCGAGATGCTTCAGCGGGCAGTAGGTCATGTCGAAATGGATGCCTTCGATGAGCATGTCGACCGACACGAGGGTGCGGTAGCCTTCGTGGTCGATGACGGCGGCATCGTCGCCCACGCCTTTCAGTGAGGAGGCGTTACGCAGCGGGAAGTCGGCGGTCAGCTGGTCGATGAGGCCGAACTCGCCGAGTTCGTCAAGGTCGGTCAAGGGTTTATTTTCTTCTGCCATATTCTTCATTGTTATTGGCTGCAAAGGTAAGTTTTTTTCCTAACTTTGCACCATGAAAACCATCAAAGACATTTATAAGATTGGTGTAGGCCCTTCGAGCAGCCACACCATGGGCCCGCAGAAGGCGGCCTCACTGTTCAATAGCCGTTTCCCCAACGCAGCCTCGTTTGAGGTGACGCTCTACGGCAGCCTCGCCGCTACGGGCAAGGGCCACATGACCGATAGGGCCATCCTCGACACCCTTAAGGCGCCCACCGAGATTGTCTGGAAGCCTGATGTCATCCTTCCGTTCCATCCCAACGGCATGTTGTTCAAGGCCTTCGACGCAGCGAAGAACCTCCTCGGCGAATGGCAGGTGTACAGCATAGGCGGCGGCAACTTGGCCGAGGAAGGCAAAGTGGACGAGTCGCCAGAGGTCTACCCGCTCTCGAAGATGACCGACATCCTCGACTGGTGCGAGCACAGTGGACGCACCTATTGGGAATATGTGTATGAATACGAGAACCAAAAAGAGATTGAAGGCTACATGCTGGAAGTATGGCGGGTGATGCAGGCCTCAGTAGAGCGAGGGTTGCAGGCCGAGGGTGTCCTGCCCGGACCGCTCAACTTGAGTCGCAAGGCCGCCACCTACCACATAAAGGCCTCGGGCTACACGCACACCTTGAAAAGCCGTGGCCTGGTGTATTCCTACGCCTTGGCCGTCTCGGAAGAGAACGCCTCGGGCGGAGTCATCGTCACAGCGCCTACTTGCGGCTCGTGCGGCGTGATGCCTGCGGTATTGTACCATCTCTCCAAGAGTTACGAATTCACCGACCAACGTATCATCCGTGCCTTGGTGACGGCAGGACTGGTGGGCAACATCGTGCGCACCAATGCCTCCATCTCGGGTGCTGAGGTAGGTTGTCAAGGCGAGGTGGGCGTGGCTTGCGCCATGGCCGCCGCTGCCGCCAACCAACTGTTTGGCGGGAGCCCGGCGCAAATCGAATACGCCGCCGAGATGGCGCTTGAACACCACTTGGGCATGACCTGCGACCCCGTGTGCGGCCTCGTCCAAATCCCATGTATTGAGCGCAACGCCTACGCTGCTGCCCGCGCCCTCGACTCCAACATCTACTCCACCTTCTCCGACGGCCACCACCGCGTGTCGTTCGACAAAGTAGTAGAAACGATGAAAGAAACCGGCAAGGACCTGCCATCGCTTTATAAGGAGACCTCGCAAGGGGGATTGGCTAGGGATTACACCCAAATGAGCTAAAACCGAAACAGCCGCTCGTTTGAGCGGCTGTTTCGGTTTGTGGTCCCACTAGGGCTTGAACCTAGGACCTACTGATTATGAGTCAGTTGCTCTAACCAACTGCGCTATGGGACCGCAAAAAAGCCGTCAAGCAGGCAAATAATCGCCTTTTTTCTTGCTTTTTGCGCTGCAAAGTTACAATTTTGCATCGAAATAGACCTAAATTTTCTCATAAATGAACGCAAAAATCAAAAACATCATCTTCGACTTAGGCGGTGTCGTCCTCGATATCGACGAAGGCATCATCGTCAAGGAACTTGAAAAAATGGACATCAGCGTCAAGGAACTCTTTCATTCCGAGGAGTTTAACGATGTCATGAGCAAGTTCGACACTGGCATCTACACCGCCCCCACCTTCCGCAAACGCATGAAAGCCCTCATCGGACAAGAGAAGATGACCGACCAACGATTCGACGCCATCTGGAACTCCATGATCTTGGACATCCCCCGCGAACGCATCGAGGCCATCGAGAAGGTGAAGAAACACTACAAGATCTTTTTGATGAGCAACTCCAACGTCATCCATTACGATTTGTATGTCAGGGATTTGCAACTGCGTTTCGGCTACAACGAATTCGACGAGCTGTTCAACAAGTCGTATTTCTCGTTCGCAGAACATTTAGAGAAACCCGACCCGCACTTCTTTGAACTGATTCTTGACCACGAAGGATTATTGCCCGAAGAGACCCTCTTCATCGACGACACAGAAGCTAATGTCAAAGTCGCCCAGTCATTGGGCATCCACACTTATCATATCAGCAGGGATGAACTGGTGAGAAATTTATTTGAGAATGGGGTTTTGAAGGATGGAGTTATTCCATGAGATTCCCTGCGGGAATGGAGAAATCATAAAATCATATTGCGGCGGCAAGAAGAGTTTACGAATTGTAAGTGCCACGTGCCGCCGCTTAATGAATAAAGCGGATTTCCATTCCCGAAGGGAATCTGTTTTTACTATTTTGTGGCCCACAAACATATCCTTATGAACTTCGCATACACTTACATTATGACCAACAAAGGGCATTCTGTTTTATACACAGGATGCACAAATGATTTGGTGCGGAGGGTAAGTGAGCATAAAAAACATCATTACAAGGGGTCTTTTACCGACAGGTATAATTGCGAGTATTGTGTTTTCTATAAAGAATTCACCAGTTATCAATCTGCCATCGACGAAGAAAACAGGATAAAAGGATTGTCTCGAGAAGCTAAAATCAAACTGATTGAAGACAAGAATCCAGAATGGAAAGAATTAGTGACCGAGAAAGGGTTCGTTTACGACAAAACGCCATGGAGTGAAAAAGTGAAACAAGTCATAGATGACATCATGAAAAATCCATGAGATTCCCTGCGGGAATGGATTACTGTTTGTTTTAAAAACGCGGCGGCAGCAAGAACTCACGAATTGTAAGTGCCACGTGCCGCCGCTTTATAGACTATACCTCCACTCCATTCCCGAAGGGAATCTAATAATAACCTTCTATCTCCTCCAAAATAGCATAAATCTCCTCCACCTCCAGCGTCTCCATTAACCTCATTTTAAACGGCTTGAAGTTGGGCAGTCCCTTAAAATACGATGCCCAGTGCTTGCGGATTTCCAATAGGGCGATATGCTCGCCTTTCCACTCCACCGAACGTTCCAACTGTATTTTGCTGACGCGTACGCGTTCCTTCACGTCGGGCAAGGGAAGTTCCTCCCCTGTCTCGAGATAATGTCTTATCTGACTGAAGATCCAAGGGTTGCCATAGGAGGCACGACCTATCATCAGGCCGTCCACGCCATAGGTTTCCTTGTAATGCTTGGCTGAAGGACCATCCACCACGTCGCCGTTGCCGATGATGGGGATGTGCATGCGTGGGTTGTTTTTCACCGCGCCGATGAGGGTCCAGTCGGCGGGCTCGCTATATTTAGTGGTACGCAGGCGGCCGTGTATGGTCAGGGCGGCGATGCCCACGTCCTGCAGGCGCTCGGCGATGTCGACGATGTCGCGGTGCTCGTCGTCGTAGCCGAGACGAGTCTTCACCGTCACGGGCGTCTTCACCGCCTCCACCACGGCCTTAGTGATGGCCACCATCTTGGGGATGTCGTTCATGATGCCCGATCCTGCGCCTTTGGAGGCCACTTTCTTCACCGGGCAGCCGAAGTTGATGTCGATGATGTCGGGGTGGGCGGTCTCGGCATAACGCGCCGCCTCCACCATGGGGTCGACGGCATTGCCGAAGATCTGGATGCCCACGGGACGCTCCATCTCCTCGAAGTCGAGCTTCTTGATGCTCTTCACCGAGTCGCGGATGAGGCCGTCGGCGCTGATGAACTCCGAGTAGACCACGTCGGCGCCAAAGAGCTTGCAGACATAGCGGAACGGCGGGTCGGAGACGTCCTCCATCGGGGCAAGGAGCAAAGGGTAATGCTCAAATTCCAGTGGGCCGAGAGTGTACTTCATTTCAAGATTATTTTGACTATGGCCTATAGCTAATGGCTATGGCTCGCTTCACCCAAAGCGCGAATTGCGCACCCTTGGCTGTAGCAGGCCATCGGCTATGGGCCATAAGCCATAGTTTAAGGCCATAGTCAATAAAAAACACCGCAAAATTACAAAAAGTGTATCTTTGCAGCAAAATTAAACGTATCATCATGTCAGAAAACTTGAAACAATCCACAGGAATCAGGATCCTCCTCTTCTTGGTCATCTTATTGGTTAGCGGCCTGATCGGCGTCGCAGCGAGTGCCCTCTTCATCTTCGGGGGCGACACGGGGATGAAAATCGGGCAAGGCATCAGCTCCATCTTTATGTTTGTGGTGCCGCCCATCGTCTACTATTTCATCACCCGCAAGGAACACCAGATGCGCGACTTAGGCTTCCGAAGCATCAACCGGCCGTGGCCGCTGTTTATCCTCGCCGCCATCGCCTTGGTGTTCGTCTCGATGCCCGTCACCGACCAGTTGGGCACCTGGAACGAGTCGATGAAATTAGGACCTGCCTTCGAGAAGATCGAGGAACTCATCAAGATGTTTGAGGACTCGGCGGAGACGCTCACCGAGCAGATGCTCAACGTCGACACCGTCGGCGGACTGCTCTTCAACCTCGTCGTCATCGCTTTGATACCCGCCGTCGGCGAGGAGCTGACTTTCCGCGGCGTGATACAGCAAGGCCTAACGCGCAGGATGAACCCCCACATCGCCATCTTCCTCTCGTCGGCCATCTTCTCGTTCATCCACTTCCAGTTCTACGGCTTCCTGCCGCGCCTCTTCCTCGGCATGCTCTTAGGCTATATGTTCTACACCAGCGGCGCGCTGTGGACCAGCATGCTGATGCACTTCCTCAACAACGGCAGCGCCGTGGTGGTGTATTACCTCAACAACAAGGGCATCATCAATGTCGACGTCGAGCACTTGGGGCAGACGCAGAGCGTGTGGCTCCTCGTGGGCAGCGCCGTGGCTACGGCGGCCCTCATCGTGTGGTGTTGGTGGAAGGGACGGCAATCCCAACCTAAGGAATGATGCTTGGGGCCAATAGCCTATGGCAATGGCTTATGGCTCACTAGTGCCAAGAGCGCTTCATTCGCGCTTTGGGTGGAGCGAGCCATAAGCCATGAGCTATAAGCCATAGTTACTTAACCACTACCTTCTGCACTTTCACGTCAGCGCCGTTGACGAGGCGCAGCATGTAGACACCTGGCACTTGGCCGAGGGTGACGGTGGCGTTGCCATCGAGGGTCTCGGTGCTGACGATGCGGCCCATGATGTCGATGACCTGCAGGGTGGCAGGACCCACGTTGCTGATCGTCCAAGCGCTGCCGTTGAAGTAGGCAAACGGGATTGACGGCCCTTCGACAGGCTCAGGGGCCTGTTGGCTGAACACCAGCTTGAAGCGGCTCTCATAATCGCTCGTCGTGGCGTCGAAGTCGTAGCTTGGGTTGGCCAGCAGGTCGACATCGGCACCCGTCTTGTTGTCGATGAGGTGGAGATAGGCCAGGTCGACGTTCTGCACATCCACGCTGAGGGTGTAGGTGCCATTGCTCGAGGCCTTGAAGCCGACGGGCATCTCGCCTTGTCCCTCGCCGTGTGCCACGGAGCAGTCGGTGCCGCCTTGCTGGAGGCTGAGGCGTGTGGCCTTGTCGTTAAACACCATCTTACGTTGCATGGCGCCTTCGCCGAAACGCACGCGGGCTGCGTCGAGCTGACGACCCTCGCGGCTCACCTCGATGTTGACCAAGGCGGCTTTGTTGCCCGGATCGGTGGTGGTGAAACGGATATTCGCAGCATTCGGGACAACCATCCCCTGATAATAATATGGCTCGGGGTCGTTTTCGGCCACCACCACGAAGATGCCCTCGCAGGGCTTGATGCAGTTGTCGGTGGCGAGCACGATGGCGTCGCCGGTGGCGTTCATGCGGTAGAAGTCACGGCCGCTATAGAGGTAGGCGTCGCAGGTGAAGGGGTTGCCGATGAGGTTCCAGCCAGCGAACGTCAGGCTGCTGTTGTCGGTGCGGGAGACAACGACAGGCTTGTCGTCGGTGGTGGCGGGGAAAGACCTGTCTGCCCTCGGCGTCAAATTGAGCACCACGTCGTTCACATTGGCATAGAGACAGCCATTAGTAAGGACACCACCCAACAGGGCGAATTGGTTGCCATAGCGCATATTCTTCCATTCAAGGCCGTCGCTCCCGTTTTGAGCGAACTCATACAGGTCGACGCCGGTGAAGTCGGGATTCTCGACGGTGCCGCCCACCATGCCGCTGCTGACGGCCACCTCGGGGTTGATACCGCCCGGCGAGGCCAGCAGATAATAGCCTGTGTTGGTGTTGGCATTGGCGGAGCCATAACCCACGATGTTCTTCTGGATGGTGCCTTGCACCGCATTGGGGGTATAGAGCTGTCCGCCGTCCTCGATGACAAGGCGGGCGGGGTCGGTGCAGGTGAGGGTGCTACTGACGGTGAGTTTGCTGCCTTCAAGGATGGTCATCTTGTCGTTGGCGTTGAGTTCCATGGCTTGGGTCGTAGCGTTGCCGAGAGCGAAGCCCTTCATATTGGAGTCGTCGGTCTCGCCGCCATAGTAGTTGGTCTTCACAGTGAACCGGTTGGCGGCATTGTTATTCAACGTGGCGTTGTAGGAGGTTTGGCTAAGACCTTGCGCGATGCTTTGCCCGTCTTGATAGAGGTTATAGGTGTAGGTGCCGTCGGTAAGATAGGCACGGATAAGCCAAGCGATGTCATTGATCTGGCCAAAGCCAATCGTATTGCCCGAAGTATAGGTATGATAATAGTTGCCGTGATTGTTGCTTCCGGAATAAGGACCCATTGTCGCCGAATAGCGGCCATTAGTTCCATTGATGGGATCGTTCATGACCACCCAAATGTCGTTTTCGCCGTCAACCATGACGATGTTGCTCAGGTCCATCTCAACCCAACCGTTGGCAATGTTGACATCGACGGTGCCGCTGGCCGCCAAAGTTCCAGGTTGATTGTTGGTGCTACCTACATAGATGAAATAATTGTAGGTACCCGTCACATAAGCAAAGAACGAGATTTTATAGACAGCCTTGCCTGCATATTGCGACAAATTGCTGGCAAGATATCTGTGGGCCCAGTATTTAGTCGAATACAACATGTCGATACGCCCGTCTCCATAGGTCAACATGGCCGACTCTGACTCAGGATAGCACCATGCGGGGGCCGTCCAAGAGAGGCTCACATTGTTACCCGAAAGGGTGGCATCCAAATCGTCGACAACGGGAGTCAGATAGCCTATCGTAACCGTCACCGTATTGGAAGAAAGCGACATATTGTTGCTGGCATCCACGCTGCGAATATAGTAGATGTTGGTGCCAAACGGAGCCGTGTCGGAATAGGAGGTGGAAGTAGTGTTGCCGATGAGGCTGTTGTTGCGATAGACGTTGTAGCTCGACGCGCCGCTCGCGGCGGTCCAATCCAAGGTGACGCTCTGAAGTCCCGATAAGGTATAAGTAAGGTTGGTGGGTTCAGAAGCACTGCATTGCACAGGTTGGATGCCGAAGATGGCGGCTTGGCCATTGTTGAAACTCAACCCAGCGCTTCCCGAGCCGCCTTGCGAGGGCTGCAAGGAGTTCAAGGCGTAATAGCCATCACAGATTCCGCTCCAGCCCCAATTGAAATAGAACTTGTTGCTATTGTCGTAGCCGCAGCAAACGAAGGAGTGGCCTCCGTCGGGACCGCTTCCGCAATATTGTAGCGGACGAGAGGCATTGAGCTCGGCTTTCAACATGTTCACCCAATCGCTGCTTGAATAATCGTCTTTTTCGTAATAATAGCAGGGCTGGTAATTGAAATAGTTCTGCAAGGCGTTGGCCACAAAAGCCGTCACTGCACCGCTTCCGCCATTGGCAGAGATGTTGTAATCCATGTCGACAGAGACACCACAATGGTACATCAGCCTGGCAATCTCTGTATTGGCCGAATGGATGGAATTGGGCATGGCCGACCAATTGTAGGTAGTATTGCCGTAGTCGGCGCTTTGCTCGCCGTATCTCACGTGGACATAGGAATGGGAGCCGATGCCATGCGAGGGATGTCCCCAATACTTCATGATCTGTGCCATGGCTGTGGCCACACAACCCGTAACGGTGAGTTCGCCTGCCTGTTGGTCATAGGGGCACATGTCATTGTAATAAGGGTCTTGGTCCCAGGTGGTGGAAAGGAGGTTGTCGACGACGGCAACGGCCTTGCCTGCCTTGCTGTTGCCCTCCGCCAGGTCGTTCCACAAGGCCTTGGTCTCGGCCGTGGCTTTCACTTGGTTGTCGATGGCAAACTGTATCTCGTCGTTGTAGCCTTGCAGCCATCCTCTGACGTTGGTGGGCATGTTCTTCGCCACGAAAGACCCCGTCAGCGAATAGCCGAGGATGGGTTGCACGCAGTCGTCGGCCGCCATCACCACGAAGCCCTGCTGGGCGTTGAAGATATATAGGTTGGTGAAGCCCGCCTCAGCCGAGAGGTCGTTGAGCTGGGCCGACTTCACGCCGTTGTTGCTCAAAAAGGTCATGGCCGCCTTTTGGGCGCGGTCCTGATCCACATGCGCGGCGATAGCCCAAGCGGGCACCATCGCCGTCAATATCAAGGCGATTAATAATCTTCTCATAATGAAAAGGTTTATGTGTTTGACACTTATTCTTCTCTGCGCTTCTTGCCTACGAGGTAGGCGCCGCCGAGGACGGCCAGCACTGCGATGCCCGTGCCCATCGGCACTTCGTCGGCGTCCTGGTCGGTGGTCTCGTTGTGGAGAGGAAGCAGGGGCGTGCTGGTGCGGGTGCCCTTGCCGAAGATACCCGTTTCCTGCTCAGGCATGGTGCCACGTTGGAACAGGCCGCCACCATCGGCGAAAGAAGTCATGGTCATTCCGAGAACGATTGCTAAGGTCAAAGTCAGTTTTTTCATGGTTGTATGTTTTTTTGTTGTTTTTTATCTAGTTTGTTTGTTTTGTTGTTATGTTTGTTGAACTCTGGCTTTTGGCGTCTGGCTTCTGGCAGCTTCTTGAAGGGGGAAAGTCTTTCCTTCTGTTGGGGCTGCCAGAGGCCAGTAGCCAGTGGCCATAGGCCATCGTTATCTCACGACAATCTTCTGGACCTTCACGTCGTTGCCGTTGACGAGGCGCAGCATGTAGATGCCGGGCGTCTGGTCGAGGTTGAGGGTGGCGTTGCCCTGGATGCTTTGGCTGTCGACGATGCGACCCATCACGTCGACGACTTGCAGGGTAGCTTCGCCGGTGTTGCTCACCGTCCATTCGCTGCCGTTGAAGAAGGCGAAGGTCTCATTGTCACCATCTGCGTCCTCGCAGATGGAAGAGAACACCAACTTGAATCGACTCTCATAGTCCGTCGTGCGGGCGTCGAAGGTGTAGCTCGGGGTGGCGAGCAGGTCGATGTCGGCGCCGGTCATGTTGTCGATGAGGTGGAGATAGCTCATCTCGAGCTCGGTGATGTCGGCGCTGAGGGTGTAGGTGCCGTTGTGTTCAGCCTTGAAGCTGACGGGCATCTCGCCATCGTTGGCGCTGCGCACCACGGCGTAGTCCTTGTCGTTTTGCGGGATGAAGACCTTGGTGCTGTTGGGGTTGAGCTGGAACTTGGGCATCTGACGGCCTTCGCCGAAGCGCACGATGGCGCGGTCGACGAGGGTGTTGTCGCGGCTCACATTGAGTGAGATGCCAGCTATCCTAGTGTCTTTCGTCATGCGGCTGAAGGTCACCGTGCTGGCGCCTTCCTCATTATAGAAGAAGACTGCCTGCATAGGCAAAACGGAATATACCTCACTGGCGATGATTTCCGATCCTTCTATGCTTTCATTCATAATGTAATAGCTCTCATAGTACTCGATTTCGGCTTCCTCTGTGTAAGGGTTGCCGATAAGGTTCCAACCTTCCACAACGGGGATGTCGCCAGTGCCGTCGTAAAGATCGCCCGAGAGGTTGAAGGTATAAGTGGAATGCCCGCTAGTGGCCTTTTTGGCATAGAGGTAGCCCTTGCCGGGAACGAGGTTGAAGTGGCCAGGATGACCCAAGTTGGCGTCCCCCTTGTAGTTGATCCATTCCAGTTCTTGTGACTGGTCGAAGTAGTAGAGGTCGTAGTCACCGGTGACCATGCCATCGACAGTGGCGGGGTCGACGGTCACAGGCGTAGAGATAAGGTAGTAGTGGTCCTTGGTGCCCGTGTAGCCGGTGATCTCGAGCGGGAAGCCATCATCAATCTGATAGAGATACACGGGGTTCTGGCTGGCCGAGCCATAGCAATTGAACAGCTCGTAATTGCTATTGAACTGCATCACATTAATGTTATTGCTATTGCTTGCCACAATGCTGGCCACACCTGTTTGGGCATTGATGGTGATCTCCCATTCGCCGTCTTCATCCAACGTCGCTTCGGTCAGCAGTCGGTTTTCTGAAGCGTCGCCCGCATAAAGGTAGCCAGGTTCCGTTTCGTCGTAGATGGAATAGAACCCTGGCTCCTGGAGGCTGGTGATAGTGAACTCGAGCACGTCGCTACGGGTCACTGTGGCGGTGTTGCCTTCCACGCTGATGAGCTTGGCGATGCGGTTGTTGGGCTTCTGGGGTCCCATGGCATAGTATTGGCCGTTCTTCTGGCCGACGATGATATAACGCTTGCCGCTTTCGACGGAGGAGGCCAAGACATAGTTGACAGGAGGATGTGCCGCCACCACACTGGCGCTCACCGTGACGTCGCTGTTGGGCATGTAGAATGTCCATTGGTTTTGCGTTTGCGGCACAGGCGTGAGCGAAATCGGGTTATTGCCTTCGTCAAGCACCATGATCTCATCCAACACAAAGTCATCCGAATACTGCACAATGAGGGTGACCACCGTGACGCTGGGGATGGTGAAGTTCTGACCGTTGGTAATCGTCGAGTAGCCAGGAGCGCTGGCATAGACACGGACATTCAGAAGGTCTTCGATGCTCAAGGTATAGGGCTGGGGCGCCTCATATTTCTTCAACTTAATGTTGCCCAAGGCCACATTACCATTGACCTTCTGGGTGTAGATCCACTTGATGTAACGCACATTTTCATCTAAGTTGTTGAACGTAATATGCTGGAGGGTGGTCGTCAGCTGCGTGTAGGTGGCCCAGTCGGTGTAGGTGTCGCCGTCGGTCGAGACCTGCACCTTAAAGGTGCCGCCGCTGAAGCTATTGCCCAGGATGTCGTACGACAACTCGCCCGGACGCTCGTTGAAGTGCAAAATCAAGGTCGAGTATTTGCCATCGTTGTCTTTATTACCCTTTTCAAATCTCAGTTTCGGTGAATTCGCATAGTCGGTGCCAAGGTTCTCTTGCGTAAGGCCATTGGTGTTGGCAATGGCGGCGCGACCGCCGTCGAAGGCAAACGGGAGGATGGCGTAGTCGAACTCGGAAGCGGCCTGGGTAATGGTCACATTCTTGGTGACGGTTCTGTTATTATCATAGGTATATGTCAACGTGACCGTGGCCGTGCGTTCGGAGTCGCTGTTGTTGGCAGCGCAGGTAAAGGCAACGGCGTTGTTCTCAATGGTGCCGATGGCCAGATTGGCGATGGTGCTGCCCGAAACCACGGCAGCCGTCATTGTTCCAGCGGGGGTGGGTTCGTTGGTGATGTTGTAGGCGATGCTGCCGCTTGTAGCGTCAAATGCGATTTCAACATTGCTGGCGGTGATGACAGGGTCGGGAGCGGCTTCCTGGGTGATGGTGACCACCTTGTCGGTGGCGCCGGTGTACGACAGGATAATGGTACCCGTGCGTTGGGTGTAAGTCGTATTGGTCGAGGTGCTAAACGTCACCGTTGAGTTGGTCGGATTTACGGCGACATTCGTGATCCAATCGCTATTCGATGCCGCGTTCAGCGTCACGCCAGTCGTAGGGTTAAGGATGGAATAGCCGAACTCGCCTCCAGCGGCGTCGTAGGCCAAGGTAGCGGGGGCATTGGCGGTGATGATAGGACCGGTGGTTGGCCAACTCCAGTAATAGGTTGTGCTACCTCCACCGATGGTATAGGAGACGGATATGGCTGACACCTGTGTATTACTTGAAGTACCACTCACAACAAAAACAGCAGAAGTCCCAGAGACCGAATAAGCAGTTCCGCTTGTTACATTATTGCCATTATTTTTTAGCGTGTTTCCTGAATACGTGAAAGTAACACTGTTCAATGTTCCACTTGTCGTAGCAATAGTGATTTCGCCATTGTTAGTTGCATAATGGCGCCACGTACCATTGGAAGAATAGTATTTTGAGTTGTTGCCGTTAGATTTACCATTAGCAGTGACATTCTCGTCCATTGTTATGGAAGTATATTGTTGGGAATCAATCCAACCATGTGCTGACGCATAATCAGAAATAGTAATGTTAACGGCGTGAGTTGTCGGACTGCCACTCGTCTCCGTGCGCGTATAGACAGGATAAAGCGTGATGTCGTCCGTAGGCGTGTAGGCACCAGCAGAAATAATAGTCGGAGCGGTTGTCGTCTCATTGGCAACTTCTGTAGACGACCAACCTGCAAACGCGTAGTCACCGATGGCACTGCGGGTAGGAAGGGTGACGCTTGCGCCAGGTGAAGACTGCGTCAAAGTGGTGTTATCGTCAGCCAAGGTCACAGTGTAGGTGACAGCTTCGTATGAGACGGTAATACTATTAATCCAGCAGTATTTACTCGAGGCAAGTGTGATGGAAGTAATGTTTTGGTTTATTGTAAATGTGTAATCTGCAAAACTAGAGGTCAACGACTGAGCTGTTCCAGAGTTAACATTAATCGTCGCTGCTTTGCTACTATTATAAAGTTTGGCACGGACAGTAATCGTTTGGGCATTAACCTGACCAGCTTGCTTCAATGAAAAGGTCAAAGTCCCTGGATCAGAGCTAGTTCCTAATTTAACTCCGCTTGTACCATTATAATATGCTTTCGTTGCCGTAGTGAAAGCGTTAGGATAGGTGGTTTCAGTGAACACCTCCGAAACGTTTGTACTTGTTGAAATCTGGGAGCCATCTCCAGAGCCAGTTTTGGCAATAATCGTGTAACTAGCGTTCGTCTGTCCCCATCCCACCATGCTCGGTGCCATGAAGACGAGCAGCGCGAGGGCTGCCATCAATTTTGTAAGGTTGGTTCTCATTGTGTTATTTGTAGTTTTTTTATAGGCCTAAAAGAGGCTACAAAAGTACAAAATCCGCAGGGATGGAGCAAATTAATTTGAGGGGGGACCATAACGACGATGACCACCTCCAACCGCGAGGGTTGAAGATGGTCACCGGATATATATTAGGTGGATATGGGGCTGTCGTGCCACGGCTACCGCATGATGGTATTCTTCCACCCTGCGGCTGCTGTGAGGTGACAACAGCCGGGAGATTCCCTTTGGACTCGGGTATTCGTTTTAATCCCCCGCCCTTCGGGCACCCCCTTAGAAGGGGGACGCCTGCCGGACGCTGACTACGCGCCGCTTTGTGTGTCCCCCTTTTAAGGGGGGCAGGAGGGATTAAAAAACACCCGCTTCCGGGAGATCCCTATTTATTTCTCTCTGCGCTTCTTGCCCACGAGGTAGGCACCGCCGAGGACGGCCAGCACTGCGATGCCCGTGCCCATCGGCACTTCGTCGGCGTCCTGGTCGGTGGTCTCGTTGTGGAGAGGAAGCAGGGGCGTGCTGGTGCGGGTGCCCTTACCGAAGATACCCGATTCCTGCTCAGGCATGGTGCCACGTTGGAAGAGGCCGCCACCATCGGCAAAAGAAGTCATGGTCATTCCGAGAACGATTGCTATGGTTAATGTCAGTTTTTTCATGGTTGTATGTTTTTTGTTGTTTTTATCTAGTTTGTTTGTTTTGTTGTTTTGTTTGTTGAACTCTGGCTTTTGGCGTCTGGCTTCTGGCAGCTTCTTGAAGGGGGAAAGTCTTTCCTTCTGTTGGGGCTGCCAGAGGCCAGTAGCCAGTGGCCAGTGGCCATAGGCCATCGTTATCTCACGACAATCTTTTGGACCTTCACGTCGTTGCCGTTGACGAGGCGCAGCATGTAGATGCCGGGCGTCTGGTTGAGGCTGAGGGTGGTGTTGCCGTTGATGGTCTGGGTATTGACGAGGCGGCCGAGCACGTCGATGACTTGCAGGGTGGCTTCGCCGGTGTTGTCCACCGTCCATTCGCTGCCGTTGAAGTAGGCGAAGGTGGTGTTGTTATCCATAGTGTTCTCGTTGGTGCCGTTGGCGCTGAAGACGAGCTTGAAGCGCGAGGCGTAGTCGGTGGTGCGGGCGTCGAAGGTGTAGCTCGGGGTGGCGAGCAGGTCGACGTCGGCGCCGGTCATGTTATCGATGAGGTGGAGGTAGTTCATCTCGAGCTCGGTGATGTCGGCGCTGAGGGTGTAGGTGCCGTTGGTTTCAGCCTTGAAGCTGACGGGCATCTCGCCGTCGTTGGCGGTGTTGACGATGCTATAGTCGTTGCCGCCCATAGTGACATAAAGTTCTGTGGCGTTCTGGTTGATTCTGAACTTGTTGAGCATTAAGCCTTCGCCAAAGCGAACGATGGCGTTGTCGATGATGCTGCCACGGTTGCGGCTCACACTCAGGTTGATGAGACCGTCGTTATTTGCAGAAGGTTCAATACCATCGCCAGGGGCGGTGTAGACCTTGAAGCTCTCGTTGGCTGCGGTGGCCTGTACGAAGATAGCCTCCATCGGGTCGAGGGTGATGCTGGTGCTGATGGTACCGCTAAGGAAACCATTGCCAGCGTCATTCATAGAGAGGTAGTTGGCGTCGACAGTATTATTGCTGTTGTCGTACACGCTGAACGCTTTCTCATAAGCGAAGGGGTTACCCACAAGGTTGAGGCTGTTGATGGTGTTGCCTGATTCGTAGTTGAGGTTATTGATACCGCTGAAGCTACCATTGATACTACCAGCAAACTCAAGCGTGGTGAGGGCACCGTTAGCATAGAGATAGCCACGGCCTCTGCCAAGATTATTGAAGCTGTTAGCCTTATAGTTTTGCCATTCCAGTTCCTCATTACCATAATAAGCATACAAGTCGTAGTTGCCCGTGGTCATGTTGGCGACAGCGGTAGGAGCCACGCCCAGAGGCGAAGCGATAAGGACATAACCAGCACTGTTTTGGTTGTTGTATGTGCAGGCAGCCACAGTCTTCAACATTGTGGCGGCCACAGCAGCACTGCTGACGAGTTGGCCGCCGTCTTCAACCACGAGGTTGGTCTCGTTGCCAGCATTGCTGCCCGTGAGGTAGACGATACCGTTGGCCTTCACCCTGACAATCACATCGGCATCGATAGCAGTCACCTTGGAGTTGGCAGTTACATCACGCGTGGCCTTGGAATTGGAAGCGGGTTTAGTATAGAGGCACACATTGGCCATATCAGTATTAGTAGGAAGATAGCAAGAGAAAAGACTATTACTAGAGTTGTAACGAAGATCGTTGTGGGTATTAGTTCCTTGAGCAACAACCTTGGTAACATTATCTGTAAAAGTAATTGCCCACTGCCCATTAGCATTACTATTAGCTTGTGTCTTCAAGTGATTGCTGCTGCTACTAGCCGCATAGATAAAACCATTATCTCCTCCAATACCATCTCCATCATAGAAAGTCCATGCACCGGTAGAACCGCCCAACACAAATTCACAAACATCAGATGTCAACGTAATAGTGGTGCCACTCTTTGTTATAGCTGCTCGAGCCCTGTTATTGCTGTTTTGAGTGGTACTTATAGCATAGTCAGAAGCAGCAGCCGCAATCACCACCAGGTTACCAGCAACCAATTGACTGGCATCGGTTACCAATTCATAAGCATCTGAAGCAGGCACGCCAAACTGGGCATAAACCGTGATATCACCTGAAGGTTGGTAAGTGTCGGGAATCTTTGTGCCACCATTAGCTTGTGTGTACCAACCGTTGAAAACGTATCCATTAGTGGTTACATCGGCCACAAACTTGGTCATATCGATACTAACATTTGCGCTAGAATTGACCGTGGCGGTCATCTCAATCTTGCCGTTAATACTGAAAGATACAGTGCTAGGAACAATTAGCCCAAACGTTGCACTCACCGTGACATCTGCGTCAGGCATTGAGAAAGTATTGTTGCTCACTGAAATAACTTCACTCGTTGATGCATTAACAACATTAAGAGCACTGAGGTAGTAACCCGACGCGGGGGTAACAGAAAGGGTAATGGTTTCACCCTCTATGGCAGAAGCGGGAGAAGCAGAAACAGAGCCATTCTGCGAGGCAGTAATATTGACATCATGAACTGTCTTGGCAGCACCTGTAATCGTCATCGTAGGATTGATTGAGCCACTTGTAGCAGTAATAGTCACATTGATACTGCCTGCTGTAGGCGTGCAGGTCCAAGTGACAGTAGTAGTGCCATTGCCCTGAGCAATGTAAGAGGGGTTCAGTTGACCATTACTTGCAGTCAAAGTAATACCAGAAGTGAGATTGCTTTGGATCACATCGAAAGTAGTCGTAACCTCCTCTCCAGCAGGCACATTACCGAGGTCTATCGTATTGGGATTGAATGTAATGGTGGGGGCGTTCGCATCAGAAATGGTGTATGATATCCAATAACAATTCACGCCTTTGTCGATATTATCAACTATTACAGTCAGCACTGTTCCAACTTCTTGCGAGGTGCTTTGAACATCAACAATATTTGTTCCATTCAGAGAACCTGTTCCGACAACAGTGCTGCCCACCTTCAATGTAACATCACCTACAGTTCCGCCATATCCACCGAATCGAGCTGAAAACGACATGACGTTGACCGATGACGGCAGTGTGGTGGTAAAAGTAATACTAGTTGCTGGTGAACCTGACGATCCTACTTGAGAACAATCTGCATGTTGGGTAAAGGAAGTTGTTCCAACCGTTGTAATTGTCCAAGAGTTGTTTTGGCTGTCCGTACCAGTAACATTCGCACTATTAATTTTAGTTGCATTACTGCCAAAGTTTATCGTACCAATAGAACCAGTTTCCCATTGTGCTGTAAAAGCAACATCACCGGTTACTTCATAACTACCAGTAACAGGGGTGCTAGCTCCAGTAGCCAACCAACCAGTAAAGGTATAACCAAACTTCGTTGCAGAAGGTAGAATGTAGGTGCCAGCTACAACATGGTTTTCCAGATTCTGGAAAGCGTTGCTACCAACGAAAGTGCCACCATTTGTATTAAAAGTTACGGTGTAGGTGGGGCCGCCAGCACTAGAATATGTTACATTAAATACCTTTAGTCTTCTATGACCGCTACTACCACCAACAGTAAATACAACTGAAGATGCCGTACCAGTCCATGTTCCACTCTCATATGAACCAGTATTTGCAGTTATCGTATTACTTCCATCGCCAGAACCAAAAGTGATAGCAATTTCTGTAATGGTGTAATTGTTACTTGCAGAAATCGTAAAGGTCTTTCCGCCATAAACTCTAACAGCAGTACCTGTGTTATAGTACACGCCTCCTTCAAAAGCTGCACTAATGTTGTTATCAAAGGTAGCAGAAGTAACACTTTGTTGATTTGTGTAATTTTGCTGAGATGCATTCCACGAAACCGTGTTTCTAGTTTGTCCCCACATCCCCATAGGGATAGCGAGGGTTACGAGCAGCGCGAGGGCTGCGAAGATTTTTGTAAAGTTTGTTTTCATTTTGTTTAGTTTTTTATTTGTTATTTGTTTTGCTATTTATTTCAAGATTGGCTTTTAGCCGTTAGCTTTTAGCTTGGTAGCAACTGAGCTTATGGCTTATAGCTTTGCATTATTTCAAGATTAGGGACACGTTTCATGATCAGCCGAGGCTGGGGTGAGATGGGTATGTAGTTGGTTTTTAACAGATTAGCTTTCCTTTTCCATCTGTCGGGTTTCTACTCTTTTTGAGGCTGCAAAGGTAGGGAATTAATCTTTACGCGCGCGCGAAAAAGAGGAATTAATTTTCGAGGGGACGAAAACCGCATTTGAAGGGGGGAAAAGATGGGGCGAGGCGGGAAGAGGTTCCCCTGCGGGGTTAGGAGTCGCCGTCTTTCACTTGTTGGGATTGGGATTGGGGCTCGCGGCGGGTGTCCCAGAAAGCGACGATGTATATTGTTTCATCTTCAAAACGATACACCATTTTGCTCAAACCATTAATGATGACACTACGATAGGCGACAGGCCGGTCGGCGAAGAGCGGGTCGATACCTCCGATGCTCGGATGGCGCATAATCATTTGGACGGTCTGGTCAACCTGTTGCCTGAATTTCTTCACGCTCTCAATACCAAACCGCCTATAGATGTAGGAGGCCACTTGGGTTTTCCCCTTCTTTGCTGGTGCCTGCCAAACAACCTTCATACCGCCTCGGCCATTTCATGTTCTTTGCGTTCCAAACGGGCGATTTCATCATCCCATTCACGCATCACTTCCTCATGAGAAGTCCCTACACCTGCGGCAATTTCCGCTTCCGCTTCATCGAGCATGGTGTTGATTTCCTCCATTGTATAAGGCTTCAAAGTGTCTACTTCGGTCTTGGCATTCGCTATCAAGTGCTCAGCCAACCAAAGGCGGTTGCTGGGTGTCAACGCACCGCAGAGGTATTCCAATAGGCTTGTCAATGTTGCTTCGCTCATGGCTTCTTCGTTTTTATGAGTGCAAAACTAATCAAATTAATTGACACGGAGGTGAAAAACACCTTCCCGTGACAAGTTTTTTTCCTTGAGCCATTGCCATTTATCGAAAATGATGTAATTATGCAGGCAGTTGGTCGCGGGGAACGGCAATGATCCTACGAGTATCCTTGCTGAGACAGCGACTCAAACAAGAAACACTAATCTGTTTGGCAGGGAACAGGTCTGTCAGTAAAACCGATTCAACGCCCGAACTAATGACGGTAGCAGATTAGGCACAAGGGGGATTCAGGTCCCCCTTTTTTTGCCTGTTTAGCTCGCTTGGGGTGTTTGCGCGACAAGGGGCGAAGGTCAAAGGCAGTCATCACGAAACGTTTGTTGTCGTTTGCTGTCGGGTATAGTACTGAAAAAGAATCGAATAAGATTTACCGCAGCCATAGATGCCCTCCCTGCGGTCGGCATGACATGGCTGCTGGAGACTATCCACACATCTCGGCGTAGTTGGGGAGATGGTCTAAGGGCTGGAGGACTGGGCCTTCGGCTTGGTAGCAGTAGAAGGTGGTGCCGTTGGTGAGGAGGAGGTAGCGGGGGGCCAGGGCCGAATGATAGCGGACGGCCTGGTCGAGGACGGCGTCGGTGAGGGCCACGGTGGCGGCCTTGCACTCCACCACCATCAGCGGCGCGCCTTCGTCGCCGAAGACAACGGCGTCGGCGCGGCGGTCCATGCCGTTCACCTTGACGCTGTACTCCACCGCCAGCCTACCCGACGGCACGGCGAGGTGCTCCACGAGGAGGAACAAGGTCTTCTGACGCACCTCTTCCTCAGGCGTCAGGGCGACCCAGCGACGACGCAAGGGGTCGAAGACGACGGTCTTGCCTTCGCGCTGCTCGGTCTTGAACCATTGTAAAGGGGTTGATGGCATTGGCAGGTAGTTTTGCGAGGGCAAAGATACAGAAATCTTAGGATTAATGGCTGTTTGATGTTGGGATTATTCTCTGGATTGCTTCGTCGTTCCTCCTCGCAATGACGCGAAGCGACGCGGCGCAAAGCGACGCAGGAGATTCCCCTTCGGGGAATGGAGTTAATGGCGGAATATAATAAAGGCGGCGGCTTCAGGAACCTACGCAACGTAAGCACCCGTGGCCGCCGCAGTTTATAACAACAACACTCCATTCCCGAAGGGAACCTCACTCCTCCGGCTCAACGAATTTGAGGCTGTAGGCTATGGCTTCGAGCTGGAGCAGGGGCGTGCGTTTCTTCTGGTTGGGCTCGTAGTAGAAGCCCTCCACGGTGACGAGGTTGCCCGTGCGCGCGTCGGCGAAGGTGTAGGCCACGAAGGGTCCGCCCATATAGTCGTTCTCCACCTTCCACATGCCGCGCATCTCCTTGGCATAACCCGCGGGATAGTCCTTCACGGTGGTCACCAGCGGCGGGACGAACTCGGTCTCGGTGCCCATATACGAGCCTTCCGACGGACCGGGGATGTACTGCCCCACCATCATGTTGCGCATGGCGACGAGGCTCGGCGTCTCGAACTGCAGGGTGTCCTTGTAGGGCGTCTGATAGATGACGATGTCGGCGCTCGACTTCTCGAGTTCCTTGCGGAGCCACATGAAGTCGGGCTCGTTCTTGGCGATGTAGAAGCCCTGTGGCACGGTGAGCTTGAAGCCGAACTTCTTGGCGATGGCGCTGACCACATCGGCGTCGACATCGGGGCGGAAGAAGTTGAGGATGCGCTCGCGTTCCACCTTGTCGTACCACTCTTTGTAGACCTCCTTGTTGCGGTCGAAATACTCGACCCACTCGGTGATGTTCGGCGCGCTGATCTTCACGTAGCGCTGCGGCGCGGCGAGGGCGTCGACGGAGGTCTCAGCCATGGCCTTCTCGAGGCTCGGGTTGATCTCGACCTCAAGGATGCACTTGTGTTTCTTGAACATGTCGGTGAATCCCGCCTCTTTGATGTGTTTCAGCTCGTTGCGCGACTCTGGCTGAGGCAGTCCATACTGATAGTCGCAGAAGAAATGACGGAGCGAGTCGCCAATGCGACCGGTCCACTGGTCGTCGTTCTGCACGACCACCATGATTTCGGCGGTGCCACCCATCGAGCGGTCTTTGCCCGAGCGGTTTCTGTTCTGGTCACAGGCGGTCATCATGCAGGCCAGCAGGACAATCGCCACAATTCTGAGTTGTGTTTTCATGGTAATTTTTTGTTTAGCGACGGGCAGACATAAGGCCTACCGCGTCAAGGTTTATTATTTCTTTTTCGACTTAGATTTTGATTTTGACTTGGCGGGTGTTTTCGGCTTCGATGAGCTTGAGGCACTGCCTGACTTGATTTTCAGCTTCTGCCCGACCTTCACCGTATTGGATTTCAGTCCGTTCCAATTCTTGATATCGGCAGTTGTACATCCGTATTTCTTGGCAATCGAGCTCAGCGTCTCGCCTTTCTTCACCACATGGGTCTTCGTCGTCGTGCCCGAGGATGAGGACGTATTCTTGGGAGTCTTGCCCACCTGAGCCATGGGTGCGCCCGAGCGGTAGATGGTCAGCTTCTGGCCTGGATGGATGACATCCTTCTTCATCCGGTTCCATTTCTTGATGTTCGAGACACTGACGCGATACCTGTTGGCGATGGACTTCAGGCTCTCCCCTTTCTTAACCACGTGCACAAAGCTGTCGCTCACCTCCTCCACCTTCTCCTCAATCTGCTCGCGGGTCAGCTCGGCCTTACTCTTGTAGGCATAGATGCTGTCTTCGAGCTGCACAAAACGCAAGGCATATTTGGTGGGAAGACGCAACGCGCAGAGGTAGTCGGAAGAGGCCGGGACGATTTTCTTGGTGTATTGCGGGTTGAAGAAGATGAGGTCCTGCATCGGCACGCCAATGCACTCCGTGATTTGGTCGAATGCCACTCGGTCGTGCACCATGACGGTGTCGGTACCATGCAGCAACAGCCCCGGGTTGACGGGATAGATGTTGTGCTCGGTGGCATAGTTCATCAGGTAGGTCACGGCGATGAAGGCAGGCACGTAACCACGGGTCTCACTGGGCAGATACGGCCAGATGGCCCAGTAATTCTTCACCCCTCCTGCTCTGATGATGGCCTTGTTGACCGTGCCCGGACCCGAGTTGTAGGCCGCCAACACGAGGAACCAGTCCTGATAACGGGCATAAAGGCTTTGTAGGAACTGGCATGCCGCGATGGTCTCCTTCATCGGGTCGTAACGCTCGTCAAGCAAGGAAGTCACCCGCAGACCTTGTTCCCTACCCGTGGCCAGCATAAACTGCCACAGACCTTTGGCACCGGCACGAGACCCTGCAGTGGGGTTCAATGCCGACTCAACCATAGCCAAATACTTCAGTTCCAAAGGAAGGTTGTATTGTGCCAGATACTCCTCAAACATCGGGAAATAGACATAGGAAAGACCCAACATGCGGCTCGACTGCTGACGACGGCGGTTCGCATAAAGGTCGATGAACGACTTCACGTGCGAGTTATAGGTCAAGGGGATGGTCGTCTCACGCGCCAAGGCTTCGATGCGCTGGGCATAGATGCTATCTTCGAAGACCGGCACATAATCAGGCGCATAGCCGTAGACGTTCATCACCATCGAGTCAATGTCGAGATAGATATCCTTGAAATAGGTTATATTGCTCACTCTATCAAGCATTTCCATAACTGTCGACTCTTCAACGACCGCCTTGCCTGAGTTCAAGTCCCTGATTTGTTCGTCGTCGAGTTCGACTTCAAGCGTGTCAGGAGTCGGGGCTTCAGGGGTATACTGCGCAAAAAGATTCGCAAAGGGGAAAAGCAATAACAAAAACAAGTGAGCGTATTTCATGGGATGTCTTTAGGGTTTTAGGTGTTACTTTGTAACAAGAAAACGCAAAATTACCAAAAATCGTCTATTTGGAGCGAAAAAATACTAATTTTGTCGTTTAAAATTCAAAATGACCTTCATGGACAACGAGAGAAACACCGAAAAACTAGCGGGTTACATCATAAAACTGGGAGGCTTGGCCATCATTTTGGCCTTGTGCTGGTACTTCAAGAACGTACTCATCTATATCATCGCGGCTTTTGTGGTCTCGATGATCGGAAAGCCCATCATGCAACTGTTGCGGAAAATCAAAATCAAGGGTCGCCATGCGCCCGACTGGCTCTTGGCCCTGCTGACCATCATCATCATCATAGGTTTCCTGCTGTTGATCATCACGCAGATGATACCTCTGGTCTCCAGCATCGTCAGGGATGCCTCAGCCATTGAGGCGAGCAGCTATTTCGAGTCGAACCCCATCGACAAGTTGAACGAATGGCTCATCGGGATGTTTCCCAATCTGGGCGACGACTTCGACCTCTCCGCGCTTATCCTGGAGAAGATCAGGGGAGTGGTCGACTTCGGGAAGGTGAGTGGCATCGTGGGTTCGGTGGCTTCTGTGGTGTCGAGTGCCTTTGTCGCCTTGTTTGCCGTGGTGTTTATCTCGTTTTTCTTCATCAAGGAAGACGGGCTGTTTGAGCGAATCATCTGTGCCCTCGTTCCCGACAAGCATGAACTGACCTTGAGCAAAACCTTGAGTGAGATCAAGCAACTGTTGTCACGTTATTTTGTAGGCCTGCTTGTTGAGATGCTGGGGGTGGCTTTGGTCGACTTCCTCGGTCTGTGGCTCATCGCCCGCTTTGACGTCAGTTATGCCATCGGCATCGGCTTCATCGCAGGCATACTCAACGTGATTCCTTATGTCGGACCGCTCATCGGCGACGTCATCGGCGTTGTCTTCGGCATCGTCTTGAAACTCGGCACGGGTGCAGGCTTGAATGTCAACATCTGGGTCTTCATCCTTATCATCTTGATCATCATGATTGCCGCCCAGTTGATTGACAACCTCATCTACCAGCCACTCATCTATTCGACGAGCATCAAGGCGCATCCTTTGGAGATCTTCATCGTGCTGCTCATGGCGGGCCATATCGGCGGCATTTTGGGAATGCTCGTCGCCATCCCTGCCTATACGGTGGTGCGCGTCGTCGCCATCAGGTTCTTCTATCGCTACAAGATTATCCAGCGGCTTGTGCCGGACTTGAGCGAAGAGGATAAAATCATTGAGAATATTGATTGATAAATAAATTATCCTGTATATTGGGATTTTTTATAGAAATTATATTGCATTTCAAAATTATTATGTATTTTTGCAAGCAAAATGAGAATAGTATCACACAAACGATTGGTTGAATTCTATGAATCGGAGGGACATGCCGATGCTAAAGTTGCACTAGAGCGCTGGTACGAAATCACTGAGGATGCAGAATGGAAAAACTTGTCAGACATAAAAGTTGATTTCCCTGCTACAGATTATGTTGGCAATCAGCGGTATGTATTCAACATCAAAGGCAACCAGTATCGTCTAGTGGTTGTGATAAAGTTTACGATTGGCCATGTTTTCATCCGTTTTGTAGGTACCCATAGCGAATATGACAAGATTGATGTTTCAACAATATGAAAAAGATAGATTATGAGTAAGATAACTAAAGAACAATATGAATTTGCGCTGGCAAGAATAGAGGAATTGCTACCTTTGGTGACTGACGAAACGCCTGCCAACGACCGTAACGCCATCGAGCTTACAATGATGTCGGATATTGTGATTGAATATGAAAAGGAGCATTATCCCATAGCTAAACCTACAGTGGCCGAATTGATTGAATTGTCTTTGGAAGAAAAGGAAATGACCCAAAAGCAATTGGCTTTTCTAATAGGTGTTAGTCCTTCTCGAATTAATGATTATGTTTCTGGAAGGTCGGAACCTACATTGAAGATTGCACGCCTACTATGCAAAACGTTGAACATTACTCCAGCAGCAATGATGGGGTGCTAAATTAAGATTTTCTGCTTATTGCCCTCTTTTTCTGGAATGCCAGCCGCTCATCGCCATTCAATAGGTGAATGATACCGCAATAATGATAGCCATGTCTTTCCAAGCCTTTCCTCATTATTACGTTAGCCTCATGCGTATCGATGCGGATATTTCCAACTTTGCTTTCGCAATAATCCAGAAGTGCATCCAAAACACCATGTGAACCAGACGTGCTTGCAATACGATGGATGACATAATAAGGTTCGTCGTCGAGCCATTGGCCGTCATAGATGACATTGTAAGTCACCTCGGGACTGGGCAACAAAGCAAAAGTGCCGACTATCACTCCCCTATCATCCAGCATGACATGACTCCCGCCTAATTCAATGTCTTTCTTGAACATATCGTCACGAGGATAGCCGTCAGGCCACTGATAAATGTTACCGTAACTGCGCATGATTTCGCGGGCTTGGTTGCGGAGATTGAGGATGACCGGCAAGTCGGCCAAAGTCGATTTGCGGATCGTGTAATTCATTTTTGCCCGAATTCGAAAATGGTCAAATCAGCAACTTTCATATCCACTACCTGAATCAAATCCTGCGGGTTGAGCTTGAACTGAAGGCCGCGAACGCCAGCGCTAACGTAGATGTAATCAAACAGCTCGCAGGTCTCATGGATGAAGGTCGGGAATTGTTTCTTCATGCCCACAGGCGAACAACCACCGCGGATATACCCCGTCAACGGCAATAATTCCTTCATGGGAATGAGGTCGCAGCTCTTGTTGCCCGTAGCCTTGGCGGTCTTCTTCAGGTCGAGCTCATCGTTGCCCGGGATGACACAGACAAAATACCCGATCTTGTCGCCTTTCAGCACCAAGGTCTTGAACACCTGGTCGATGTCCTCGCCCAATTGGTCAGCGATATGCTGCGCCCCGAGGTCGTTCTCGTCCACCTCGTAAGGTATCAGCTCATACGCAATCTTCTTCTGGTCAAGGATACGGCAGGCGTTGGTTTTATTGATTTTTTCTTTGGGCATTACTTTATTTGAACAAATCAGAATGGGTTCCGGTACGATACAAAGAGATGACCATAATAGTCTCCTTCTTTTTGTAAATGAGCAACCAATCAGGATTGATATGGCACTCGCGAAAGCCTTTGTAGTTACCGGAAAGGAGATGGTCTTTATACTTCTCTGGAAGAGGATTGCCTTCTTGCAATGTATCTGTCACTTCCTTTAATTCTTTCAAATCCAGACCTCTCCGTTTGGCAAGTTTCAAATCCTTAAGGAACTTACCGCCATATTCCAACTCATACTTTTTCATATCTCGGCCAAAAGTTCATCAAGATCCTTGCACTTCTTCACATGACCAGCCTCAACATCGCGGATAGCCTGCATAGTTTCTTCATTCAAATATTCGCCTGTTTCAGGGTCGAATAAACTGTCAGGTTGAACTGCCTCAGAAACCGTCCAGCCCATTCTTTTGGCCAACTGTCTAAGAAAAGACAAGTCTCTCCGTGGCATTTGTACGTTGATTGATGTCGCTGTTGCCATTTTTTATCATTTTGTTTTCACCCTGCAAAATTACATTTTTTCCCGAACATCCAAACACAGCACAAAATAGCCAGCCAAACCACATGGATTATCCTTTATTTCCTATTCTCCTCCACCCACTTCCGAGCGTTCACAAAAGCTTCCATCCAAGGACTAACCTCATCGTTTTTGCGCTCCTCAGGATAGAACGCCCACTGCCATGGCAGGAAGGCTCTTTCGAGGTGCGGCATCATAGCGAGGTGACGTCCATCGTTGGAGCAGATGCCCGCCGTCGACCAGTCGCTGCCGTTGGGGTTGCCCGGGTATTCGTCCTGTCCGTAAGACATCACAATCTTGTACTTGTCGCGGTAGCAAGGGAAATAGAAACGGCCCTCGCCGTGGGCAATCCACACACCGAGGCGGCGGCCCGACAGCGACTTGAGCATGACGCTCTCGTTTTGGGCGATCTCCACGTTGAGGAAGCCCGACTCGAACTTGTGCGAGTCGTTGTGCTTCATCACGGGGTGCTCCTCGTGGTCGGGATAGAGCAGGCCGAGTTCCATCATCAGCTGGCAACCGTTGCACACACCGAGGCTGAGGGTGTCCTCACGGGCGTAGAAGTCGTCGAGGGCTTTCTTGGCTTTCTTGTT
>JAEEGH010005677.1_pt1 | contig 31152 bp, 24 predicted proteins | sample 9134181 | NCBI WGS metagenome assembly JAEEGH01 (sample SAMN16246544, study PRJNA631951) | gut metagenome | biome: gut microbiome; feature: rumen; material: DP-attached | host: Bos | place: Iran: Karaj | collected 2018-10
ACAGCAGGGCGAGATTAACCTGTTCAAGATCCTCTCCGTCACGGTTGTATCCACGCTCGGCATAAAGATTGCTTGTGCCATAGGTACTCACGCTGGTGATGTCGAAGAGCAGACTGTCGCCCTTGGGCTGTCGCTGCATCCATGACTTGAAGAAGGCGTTCCGTCTGTCATCGCTGATGCGGCCCAACAACTCGGATATACGCTGGGAGGTGAGCCCAAGGTCTGAGTAGCCGCGCTCTACAAGCCAGTCCTCGGAGCGGCTGAATGCCTTACCCTGGCACACCACGTAGTAGGCCAGGGCGAGGATGGCATCTACGTCATCGGGCGGGAATGCGTCAAGCAGGCTGTCACGAAGATGAATCCCATTGCAGCATTTGTCGAGTACCATCTTCTGGCCAACAAGGATGGTGTACGATACGGACGGGGAATCGCCTGGAGGCAACTGCTCCTCAGGAATGCCAGAAGAAGCGCAGCCTCCATCGGGTTCTTCGGCATAGGTGCCAGCCTCAATGGCTGCCAGCTTCTCAAGGTAGTATCTGTTGTATATGCGGTTGCCGTTAGCGTCCAACTTGCCGATGGACTTGCGTTTATGCGTGGAGTACCCTTTTTCTCTGTTCCAATAGGAATAATCCTCATAAATATAGGTGATACCCGTCTTTTTCTGGGTAATTTCGATGATGTTGTAACGTGTTTTAGCCATAAATGCACTTTATTGGGTGCAAATATAACCATATTTATTCGAATATTCTCAAATAAAAGCTACTGAATAACAAATATTTATAGATATTTAACCATATTATCATGGTTATATTCGGGATTTAGGGTTCTTATACCATCAGTTGTCTGTGTTGAAGAACCAGGACGAGAATGTCGTCCTTCCACAAATCCACATCATGGATGATGCCATTTATTATGGATCGACCATAGAAGGGTTGTGGAAGGAAATGGCACTCTATGAGCAGCTGTACAAGTTGGAGGGTAAAGTACAGCATCATGTTCATGTATGCATCAAGTCGAAACATTCTAAACCACTAACGGAGTTAAATCTTCCTGACAGTATTACCGTTGAGAACGGCTTTGAGCACTATTTCGTCAAAAACCTGACTGCAGAATTGAGGACTCTACACAAGTTCTTGGAGGTTGAGTATCCCATAATTAGTTATCATATTCCAGAAAAGATAAACCGTGACGTACTTATCAAATGTATCTTAGATACTTATGGGGAATCTTCTTCATATAGGATTGATTTTCCTGACTACACAAAGGGAAAGGCTGAGAATGGTAAGACAGGCATAGATGAAACTATTTCGTGTGTTAATGTCGTTCTTGATGGTGGAAATGCCATTTTCGAGAAAATGCGTATAAAGATGACAGACCATGAAGTCTATATTTGTTGCATGGCTCCTCGTAATTTGCATCTAAGCTATCGTGCACTCAGTTACATGTATCTTAACACTGAAGTTGGAAGCATTTGGAAATGGGCAGTCCTGATAGCATCGTCAATAGTGGACAAACTATCATCCATGCAAGATATTACAGATGCTTATAATGGGTTGGCACATAATGTGGAAAAATCATTGGTGGCTTTGGCAAACTACTTTTATTCTTTCAATACTATTGTAGAACAAAAAGAAACATTGGAAGGTATTTTTGCCTCTTTGGGATATGATGCAACCTTTAGAAGCGTGGAGGAGCAGGATGTATTCTACCTGATAGGTAATAAAGAGAAAGCAAAACAGGTTCGTGATATTTTTAATGACCTATACAAGGCAGGGAAAACTTTGGAACCCCGTATTCAGAATGTTGGTGACATGAAGATCGACTATCAGGTGTTTGAAAAAGATTTCCCTGATGGGTTGATAAAAAGGATAGGCTTGCAGGATAGGATATTATTAGAAAAGTGCAATAATCTTTCGGAAGCCCTTTCTGCTTTATTTTATAACCAAACGCTGCTATTAGAGCATGGAACAAGAGGAGTTGGCAAAAAAAATGATAATACTCGGCTGCGTTTTGGCCAGACTTTTGATGCTCTCTTTAAGCTGGTCCCAAGCAATGATGTTAAAAAGAGAATGACTATCTATAAGTGGATAGACCGCAACATCGACTTGGGTTGCATAGTGCCGCAATATGTTTATGACCCTAAATCAAACTATTGGACCAGAGTGTTTCGCCCAGGCGAAAATGAAGATATTGTTCTTGGACAGTTATCGCGGTTAGCCGTCTTTTGTTTCCGCTGCATAGATGAAGTGGTTGGCGCAGGATGGATTCCAAAGGATGTGTTCTCAGACCTTCTTTCTGTGATTTTCTTGAAATCAAAATTTGATTTAAATTGGGAGTTGGGCTTAAATCTGACAGTCTCGGGGCGGGAGTTGCTGTTTCAAATAGAAGATGCTGCACCAACTGGAGTGCTATCATATCTTGGTCAAATGTCTGTTCTGGACTGTGGTGATTTTGATGTCCGTATAGGCAGTAGCATTGAGGAGTATAACATTGGAGAGTTCACGTCAATGGGTAAGCAGGTAGATGAGCATATCAGCAGCTTGATTAAGCAGATATTGAAGAAAGCCGACCAGGCAGGGCTACCGCCTTTCGACACGTCATATTATACGAATCTATTCTTCATAGACAGAATGTCCCGCTCATCGCTGAACAATGAGCTTGAGATGGCATTTGACCATGTTGAAGAAGTCATAGAAAAGCAGCTAAACACTGAAAAAGATTTGCAGTTTTCTACCCCAGACATTGATAGCAGATTAATAGATGATTATTACTGCTTGGATGATTTTCTCGTCATTCCTGCTTTTTGGACAGAGTTTGCAGTTCGTGATGATTTTACACGTTTTCAGTTTGAAGAAATGGAACGCCACATCATCAACTTTGAACTACTGGTAGATAGTCTATCTGACCTTGTCTACAAAAAGGATAACGATGCCTACGAAAGTTTTGTGGAGTACTATAACGACCCAATATGGGGTGAAAACGTGGTAAATCCGTATTTCCTGAATTCGATGTCTCGTATATATAAAGACTGCACATTGACGGAAATCGAGAAAGAACGGATGATTTTGGAAGAATCGTATAAGTTCTTGCAAATACTGAGAAAATAAAAATGCGAAAAGAAGTTAAGAAGATCCTCTTGAAGTTGCTACGACAGCAGCAACAAAAAAAGGACATTGTCGCATGCGAGATTTTAAGGAAGTTGCTACACTTCCAAGAACCTGTATCTGCGCTTGATGACAAGTTTCTGAGAAAAGAAGTTGGAGACGGTGACGACTCGAACACAGAGGTTCCCCATGAGCCTGAGTTATTCACCGATGCAAGGGTGCATAGCCTGAAATTCAGAAATTTCCGAGCATTCCCTGGCGATAGTTTTGGTGTCAGTTTCGTGGAACGGAAAGATGGGAGGGAGAATGCTTGTTCTGTATTTCTGGTTGGAGCAAACAGTAACGGTAAAAGTACCATCTGTGATGCCTTGGAGTATGCCTATACAGGAGATGTGGCATCTGTTCATCGTCTTACAGATGTCTCATTGGAGAAGTTTCTTACCTATGGTTTTGAGGACGGAAAGGTAAAAAGAGAGGATGTCAGTCTGACTCTAAAAACCATGCAAGCCGATGGGGTAGAAACTATCAGTCTTACGTCAAGGGGTGTGCCAAAGTGTACGGCATCTTTTTTCTGCTCAGACAATGATGTGGAAGAACTGGAGAGGAGTAAGGAACAAATAGATGGATATCTGCTTGATCAACTGGGTTATGGCGAGTTGCCTACCCTGCGCGAGATGCTTTTACAAATCCGGAATACGATAGATGTCGGCATTGAACATTTAAACACTTCCATTCTTAGTGCTTCTGAAATCAGAAAGGTTATTGACGCATATCTGTCTGTATATAGAATAAAGAAAAGGGAGAATGAAGTGTTGAACATTCTGAAAAAAGATGCCCTCAATAAGATAATCCTAAATCTGCGATTGAAGAATGGCGAATTAGACAAAGTTATTGATATCAAGGACAAGCTAAAAGCGATAAAGGAAACTGTCAAAGGAATACCCAAAGGAACTTTTGGTGACGAGTGGGATTCGCTTATTACCAGTATCATTATTGAGCAGAACACGTTGCATAAACAGGACAAGAGACCATCTCAGGTTGTTATGCTACAGGAAAAATTGGCACAGATGTATTCCAAATTAGGTGATGCGTTGAAAACCGAGAATGGTCTTGACGGCTTATATAATGACTACTATAAGGCACGAGAAGGCTATAGCGGTCTTGCCGGTGGTGCCATCAAGCCAGAAGACGTGGAAAAATGGAGGCAATACAGCGGCAAGTTGGAAGAACTTGCAAATTATCTTGTTACAGAAACAGAGATCGTCATAGAAGGTTTCTACAAGGATCGCAATGAATATCTATCCTCCACCATGAGCAGCTTTTCACCGTCATCGGAGCATTTCTCACTGGAATATAGTGGAGGGCATATCAAGGCAAGGATTCACAGCGACCTAAACGGCGGATTCAACGGGAGTCCTAAAACATATTATAACACTTTTAGATTCAAGCTGTATGTAATAGCGCTCAAAATCTCCCTGGCTTTCCTTTATATGCGGACGAGCAAGATAATTATTCCTATAGTTATTGACGATGTTTTCAATGCTACCGACTTTGACAACAGCATAAAATTGGAAAGGTTTGTATATCATATCTATAAAACATACAAACGGAAAGTTGGCTCAAACATTCCACTTCAGCTGATAGTGCTTAGTCATGACGAAATGGTGATATCAGCTTTTAGAAAAGGTGCAAAACTGATACATGAAGAAGAGATAGCTCTCAACTCAAACACTAAAACTATGGAAGTGGGCAATAGTTTTATTTGTGGACGCCTGTTCCATTATTCACAATCTGAAGCCATCAAGAATGCCGATGATGAGAAATATGATTTCGCCAATCTATACTTGAAAATATGAGACAAGAAAACAATAATTCTAACAATCACGTTTACTATATTATCTATGTAATAGTATTGTTCTTGATAGTTGCTATGTTCATTACATGGCGATGGTTTGTGATGCCTAAGGTTTATGAGTCGCCCAAGATATACAACCACTATGTGTGGAATCCTGATTCAATCAAATCAGATATGATTGTTTGTCCAGATAGTGTATCGCTTGAAAAATATCTCGAACACATCGACTCTATCAGTCGTGTTGCTATACAAAAGGCAGACAATTACATATCCGATGTGGACTTGATGATTTCCAAATCAAGTGCATGGATGGGAATGTGGCTTGGTATCTTTGCCATCATTATGACTGTACCGACCATCATCCAGTTTGTCATGACTTACAGGAATGAAAGTCGTATGGAGAAAATGATTGATGATGGGAAAAATGAAGCAAGATTATTAGAAACGAAACTGAAGTGCAGTATCAAAGAGCATAGAATCAGTTCTATCATGATGTGCATGAGTAGCATTCCAGATCCTCAGCTGACACCCTCGCAGGAAGAGAAACGGCAGTTTGTGAACCATTATATCAAGTTTCTTTCAAGGGAGTTTGAAGACTACATCAATCTTTTGAGCGTTTTTTTTGAGAAAGTGAAGTTGCTGGAGAGCACGGATGAACAAATAGAGCGAAACAACATCCTCATGGTAATTACCATGCTGAAGATGTCACTTATACGTACCCAATGCGTGTTCTCTGACGTGACACAGAATGTCCAATATCATTCGGTGAAAAGTAAATTGGATGAAGTTTATTACGCTGTTCAGAGCGGTGAGGTGTGGAATGATGACCTTATTGGGAAGTTTAGGGATGTGGACAAAGAGTTCATCATGCTTATTTCAGCCTTGGAGGGTTAAAGAATACATTATCTTGGTGTGCTGAGCAATTGAATATTGTATTTTTGGACAAGACGACCGTCAAGAGGACATCATGAAACGACCTCTGGCTAAGTTGACACAAGATATTGCAAAACAATTAGGACTTTTATAAAGAAATGGAAACACAATATAAGAGACCAAAGTTGACAGCAGAGGAAATAAGAAGACTGCCGAATCTTCTTCAAGTGATTAAGCACTTTAACAAGCTGACTAATGACTTTGTGAACAGCGGTGGTTGGAGCAGTGTCGATGATGAACCTGTTCCCAACGACTATTGCTGGCATGCTCCATCAATGGATTTCCATAACAACATAGGCTTCGTATTTGAGCGTAGCGAGAATATGGAGCAAGAAGTTGTACTTCCGCAGCAGAGTAATTAATTATGGGGAAAGATGCCGGTTTTTACATGGTTTCCAAGATGTTGGATGCCAGCCGTTTTTTGGAAGACCGGACAGATTACCTCGCTATAATATATAATAAGATGTCCGGAGCTCAAAACTGGTCAATAATGAAACACGACATGGTGAGAATGGTACATAAGGGCACAGCGGATCTGTCCACGAAGACATGCATTTCAGATGTCAAGGTATGATTTCTTCTTCCTCACCTTCGGTACAGGCGGCACACTCAGTTGCAGCTGGATGCAGCGGAGTATCTCGCGGTTGCACGGAGAGAGGAATCCGTAGTGGCGGATTCTGACAAACCTGTCAGGTAGTATGTGCTGGGAGAGCAGATTCAGGAAGGAGTCAATCTCCATGGTCATGATGCCATGCTTTCCGCCTTTCCTGTACATCTTGTAATCGTAGGAGATCTGCGAGCCGGTCACGTCCAGAATCCTGGAATTAGTATTTGTTGAGATACAATACCGCCTGAGAGATTTTCAGTCGGTAGTCATAGATAGAACCATCCGCATATTGTGCCAAGCGGAGTTTCTTAGTAAACAGCGAACCGACGCCAAACCGAGTGCCATCCAAGCTTGCTTGGTAATGGCCGAGGTGCGAAGGAGGAAAACAAAGTTAAATACGCTCCCCGAATTTGGGTACAGCAGCAATCGCCTTGTCCAAGTATGTATTGGGCATGGTGTATTGTGGTGCAGGGGATTAATGACGGGGGTGTTAAGGTAGGGATTGTCGTTTAATTCTTCCGTATAGGCCTGCATAATGTTTTGCCGTTGATGAATTCTGGCATCAGCCTTGCTGTTATTGCATTTTCTGACGGCTATAGCTAGTATTTTGGGGCTTTTCCCTACATTGGCCGAATGTCAATAAGGAGTTCTCTGCTGAGGACTCCATTTCTTGATTGTCAGAGTTGTTTCTATGCAGCCTTTGCTTGTTCTTGTTCAGCCAGCCGCTCTGCCAAATGGACTAAGTTCGCTGTATGGATGCCGAAGAAGATGTACAGGATTTCCGTTTTCTTCTTCCTTGCCTTGATCCGTCGCATGTCATAATGCTCCTTCTGAGTTCCAAATGAGCCTTCCATCGCTGTGGCCCTAACTCTGGCAAGCTCCTGTCTGACATAGTCCTTTCCATTCTTCTCTGTAGTTGGGCGACCACGCTTTACAAACGATGTCTGGATGCCCAGCTCTTTACAGAGGTTGCGATTGGCTGAACCAGCATACCCAGTATCACCGCCTATCTTCTTCGCGTCCACATTGAATAGCCGCTTGTGCATCTTGATGCAGTGCTCAAGTCTGCTTCCCTCGTTGAAGGCATTGAATGAAAGTTTCTCGATGAACGAGATGCCGTCAACCTGGATGTTGTTGCATTTGGCACCAAACTCCACGGGCTTCACTTCCTTGCCACGGACAATAGGTCTCACATATGGCTTTGAAATACTCACGATTCTGTCTGGGATTCTCTCTCTGGGGTTGTCATTCTCAAAGTGATTTTTCTGCTGACGATACACTTTCGTGATGATTTCCATGAGGCTCCTCTCTTTGTCCGTCAGTGTTTCTTCCAACTCATGTTCGCGACAAACCTTTCTGATTTCCTGCAATATCTTCCCCAGCAACTTTATCAGACGGCGGGTAATCTTCCGCTGCTGCGACTTGTTGTGCTTGCGCTGCTTCACATACGTCAGATTTCCCTTCTCCACATCAAGGTACTTCGTTCTCGAACGATGGATGCCAAGACGCTGACACACCGTACACATTATTGAATATGCCTTCTCATTGCACTCCCACAACAGTTTCTGGTCTGTCGGATAGCGCATCTCGCTCTCATAGCACGTCGCATCAGTGTAGAATGTATCCAGGTCTTTCATGTACGGCTTCCACGCTTCTGCAAGTAAGTTCTGCTGTTGCTGAATCCTAAGCTTGTCTGCAAGTTCAGAGGCTATGTCGTCTATCAGCTTGTAGTTCGTCAATGGACGCAATGGGTTGATCGAGATGTCGCAGAAAATCTGATAATGAACGTTGCCGTTCAACTGTTCCAGCAACTTCGGAGCACTCAGCCCAGTATGCATCTTCAGAAACATCAATGCCACCTTGCCCTCAGCACTGAAGAATGGCTTGGGGCCACGTCTACGTTCATACCGGTTACTCACCAAACCGAAGTTCACGGCCATCTCATGCAGGGGAAGAAGACGTTTCATGCGTCCAAGCTCACTGTTTTCGAACGTAATTCGAAAAAGATCATAAAAGTCGAGATCCTCGAAGGGTAATATCTTGGTTATTCCAGAAATATGTTGTACTTTTGCCATCGCAATTGATTTGCAATTCCCCCGATTTGCACTTTCCGACGGTGATCGGGGGGATTTTTATTATCACCTACAAAGGTACAAAATTTCTATCACATTACAAATCAATTAGTTATAAAGTTTCTTAATATTTAACGACACTCCCTAAATAAGGAGGCTCTTATAATAAATTAACGGTCACTATAAGGTGCCCATATAGAAAAATAGCGTTTTGGGGCTGACAGAGTGACTAGACCTTCAGAGGTAATATTGACAGTTTTGTCGCTATCAAGCAGATTGACGAGCGTTTGGCCTGACCAATCCGTAAAACCATCAGGGTTTACATTGAGGGTGATAGAGAGTGTATCGGTGTCGTGGTTGTTAAGCATGAAGATGGCACCGTCATTTTGGGCATTACCCTGACGGCGGGCGACATAGAGGTGCTTGTCTGATTTCGTCAATACTGTCAACATACCACCGAGATACTGACGGCGAATGTTTATTAACTGTCGGATAGTTTTTTGTAAATCTGATGATGCTGTGACTTCGAGCAATGGGTTATCCACGTCGTGCTGGGTGACGGCGTAGAAGTGGGGATAGAACACGCAGGGTGTACCCTCGTGGGTGCAATTCTATCACCTCTATTTCCTACGAAAACGGCGATGGCCATGGGTTCCATTTATCACTATGTTTTTATCGTGCCATTCTCTTCAAGTCGTCAACCAAATTGGGTGCCTTTCTGACGTATTCGCCATTGTCGCGCATTAGTTTGTCGCGAAGTTCAATCCATTTGGTGTCATCCAGATACCAACGGCCTTCGTTGACAAGGAGGTTTATGCCATAGACATCACCTGTGTGACGGGATATGACATCGTAAAGAAGTGCAGACATTCCTGTCTTTCTCTCAGTGGATTCCTCCTCGGGCGATGGATGATTACCATCAATTTTCTCTTGGATCTCAGCCATGCGATGATAGAAAAATGCGATTTCGTCACCGATGGGTGTACCGCTTTGTTTCAAACCATGCCCATTGAGTCCTTCCACTTGAATTGTCCCATTATCAACGAACAGCGTCCCCAACGTCAGTCTATTATCCCTATGAGAGCCAGAGTCTATTGTTACAGTCACTTTGGTCGTGTCGGCAAGCACACACATTGCCATCTCTGGCAGGTTGCCTTCTTTTGGCGAGATAATACCATTCACAACCTCAATAGTATCGATGGCCTGTTGCATTAGTACGTCACGCACCTCCATGATTCCTGTAAAATTCGGCATGCCAATATTTCCTTCCAGCCGATAGTGGATTTGACACTGCCCAGTGATTCCGACTAGGATAAACAGAATTGTGATAATTGTTTGCTTTTTCATTGTTATTTGTTTTTTATTATATTATGGATTTATTTTTTACCATATCAATATGTGATAGATTTTTGTATCGTAGTGTTTGTAGTTGATGTCATCGTTATGACCTGACAGTTTAGCTAAACCGTTGCTCTTTTGAAAAAAGACATCAAGAAATAATATTGTAACAGCACTTATATTTTCAACCTTAATACACATGGAAGGAATAGAAATATGGGAATAATACTAAACATCAGACCACCGATGGTTCCAACGGCAAGGGAGTACCAGAAAGGCTGGTCATCAGGTCCGTCAATAAGGAACGGAATCATGCCCAATACCGTTGAGAGAATGGTAAGAAGGATTGGGATGATCTTGTGATTGAAAGCAGTGACATATTTATTGAGACCGTGTTGGTTATTGTTCTGGCAGATAATGTAGATGCCCGCATTAACAGTAAGTCCGGCAAGAAGTACCATTGCAGCAAAACCGCCAGTTCCGAAAGGCACACCTGTAACATAATATGTCAGAAAGAGGCCAATGAATGATATTGGTATAAGCAATACAACAGCCAATGCCTGCATAAGACTCTCGAACAGAATCGCGATGATAAAAAATATGATGATAGCAACAAGCCCAATGAGCCAATATTGTGTTCCTTCATCATCATACGTGCCCCAAGACTTATCTATACAACGGAAGCCAACTGGAAAAATGCTATTATACTTCTCCTTGGTACGCTTCATCAGACTTTCTGAATAGTTACCAGAACCAACGACATTGTAAGCTAATTCAAGTATATACTCCTGATCTTCACGCGGGATAACATTCTTTGCTTCCCGCATATTGATATCCATAAATCCCGATGGGCGAACATCCCTGTTATCCACTTTGATGTATGAGTTACGCAGTTGCCATTCATCAAATGCCTCCTTTGTGTTTGGACGTACCACAACAGGCATTTTTCTCTCCGAGGTGATATCCATCATTTCCGCATCATCCTCCACAAGGATATTTCTTAAGGAATAATAAACATGATGAGGGCTTAGTCCCGCTACAGCCAGTGCGCGTCTGTCATATTCCATATAGAACTCATTCGGCTGATCCTCTTGCCACGGAGTATGAATAACGAGATCATATACTCGGGGATTACGTCGTAATTCACGATAGATATCTTCTGCATAGGAATAAAGACGCACATAGTCATATCCTGCAATCTGAAGATAATTTGAGCGATATACAAAATGAAGAGAATTACTGAATCCACGCTCGCTGACACCATATGTAACCCAGTCAACACCACCTATTGACATGAGTTTGCCAATAACCCTGTTTTCAAGTATATATGGGAAACTTGTAAGTAGGGCCTCATCTGTAAAATCCACATCAATAGAACCATTTCCGTCTTTTATTGAAGTCTCGAAGCGCTTGATATCCTTGTTATACTGTGTTAGAAATGCCTCAACCTTCCTGATTTTCTCATTAAGTTCCTGGGCACTGCCGCCCACAGGCATCTGACCACGGATATGAAGTACGGTTCTTGGTTTCTTAGGACGATATGTATTGGAGTCAAGGCACTCCACGAAATAATACAACGAACCTGCAAATAGCATGGCAAATGTGAAAAGGAATGCCCAGCGTCCAAAGCGATGCTGGCACCAACCTACATACCTCTGGTAGATATGCGAGAATGCCACAACGAAACGTACACGCAGCGTCCTTTTCCTAATGCTCTTCCTGCTGAAAAACCTGAACCTCTCAATCAAAGCTGGCACAAATACAGACGCTACGACGATGGCGATAGCGAGATTAATCATCACAACAACAGAAAAATCCTTCAAGTCGTGCCTTAGGAAATCTGGTAGCCAGAACACGATGACCAACGAGCCGATAGTCGTAAGCATGGCAGCAAGTACACCAATGAAAGCCTTCCGGTTGCGGTAATAACCGTAATGATCCACCATCACGATGGTAGAGTCAATGATGATGCCAAGTGATACCGTTATGCCAGCCATCGACATCGGATGCAGACGGATATCAAAAAGCCAATAGAACAATACAGCCATGAGAATGTTGGCAATCAGGGCTATGGTGATAATGCCAATATATGCCCATCTTCTTCCGCCTGCGAGCCACACGAACAACAAAAGGATAGCAAGCGTGAATGATGAGCGGAGCAACAGCGTGCGAAACTCCTTCATCTGTATCTCTGCACGATCGTATGTGAGTGTGGAATGCTCTGCCAAGAAGGAACCTCTGGCATCTTCCAAGGCTTCCTTCACCTTTCCTGATACGCCAACCACACCAGCATCCTTGTCGGCATACACATTGACATACACCGAACTCATGCCATTGACACGATAGTAACTGTCAGGCTGTTTCTCGCGGATATTACAGGTGGTAAGATTATTCAGATATATGATCTTATTGCCGATAGTGCGCAAAGGCATCTGCTCAAATGTCTTGCCATTAGCCTTAGAGGTAAGGATAAGCGGAACGGTTACACGACCATGATCTGTCGTGACCTCCCCTATGACATCCTCACGTCCTGCAAAATTCCTGACCGCTTCAACTATGTCATGATTGGTAAGTCCATAAACAGCAATCTCACTGGCATCATACGAGATTTCCATATAGTTGGACTTCGTGCCTGATATTTGGACATTATTCACGCCATCAATTCGCTCAACGAATCGTCTGGTGTCCTTCTCGGCAAGTTGCTTAATCTGCTCTTCTGACATATCGGCATGCAGCTGATATGTCAGTATCAGTTTCACCTCATTGTCATCTGCCCTTGACGCATCAACCTCTCCACCGCTAACCACTGGGAAGGACATATCTTCAGGTAGTTTTGGACGAAGCTGGCGCAGGATAGATGCTATCTCAAACTTTGCCATAGACACGTTTGCCTTCGGCTTCATCTCTATGGTGATACGCCCAGAGCCATACTCACTCACAGATGAAACCTTCTCCACGCCCTTCACCGAACTCACTGCAGCCTCAATGCGTGATGTGATATTCTGCTCCACGACCATTGCAGATGCATTTTGCCACCTGTATGTGATGGTAAGTGTCTTACCCTGCTCCGGACGCGGTTCATTGCTGATGTCAAGACGTGGTGTAAGAGCCACACCTATGACCATCAGAATACACATGATCAGGAGTATGCTGAAGTTATGCTTCATCTTTTTCGGTACAGAAGATAATACACTAAAGGTACAAAGAACAGACTCACCATCGTGCCGACTATCATACCCACGATGATGGCAAACGACAGAGGAAATTGCAATGCAGATCCCATATCGCCACGATGCAGGAAAGGCACAATGGCAAGTACGGTGGTGAGGGAAGTCATGATAATCGGCTTCAGCCTTCGATGACCTGCTACCAAAATAGCTTTGATCAGCGTGTGCCTATTAGATTTCTCTACACTGCGATTTAACCGATTGATAGTGTCAACTTTCAGAATGGAGTCGTTGATAATGATACCACACATCACCACCATACCAATCATCGACATGATGTTGAGCGATTCTCCTACAACCCATACGGCAAACAATACCAAGGCAACGTCAACCACTACTTCCACAAGGATGATCATCGGCTGGATCAGGCTCTCAAACTGTGCTGCAAGGATGAAATATAGCAAAAGGAGAGCCACAACGAGAACCATGACAAGTTCACCAATCATCGTGCGTGAGGAGAAATAGCCTCCCACGAATGAAGCCTGAAGTTTGCCGTTTTTGTCATGATCTACCAATGATGTGACGTATGCCACCACATCCCTCACCTCACTATCTTCAGCCTTGTCTATATTGATAGCCGAGAACTCACCCTCACTACTTGCATAGAGAAGTTTGTAATCATCAGTACGCTGTTCCCTTACGAGATAGGAAATCGGAACATCGATACTGTCGGTATTACGAATCGTGTTACTCAGCAGCACTTTTGCATCCTTGCTGTCATTACCTATAACAACAGGCACGTTCTCGCCGCCGCTATTGATGTCATAGATGCTGTTGGAACCAAGCAATTCCTTCAGTCGGGCATACAATTGCTGATACGAAACTTTATAGTATGCCATCTGTTCTGCATCAGCCGTATATTTCATATATACCTCAGTTGATACAGGCTGTATTCCGAGTTGGGGGAAGTGAGCACGCAGAGAGTCCGTCACCATACGGGTAAACTCCACGGTAGGCCTACCACCATCTCGCATGGACAAACGAATCTGGAGGTCTGGCTCCTCGGTTGAAAAAATCATATCAAAGATATTGGCAGCCAGTTCTGTTTCTATATTCGCCATGGGATATTGTGCTTCCATATATTGACGCATCTTTTCAATAGCACAGTCAAGTTCTTCCGCTGACTTACACTTTAGGTAGCATACAGCCTCACTGCTCGTAATGTTCTTCGTATGTGATAGGATGAAGTCCTGACCTCCAACCATAGTCGTAGATGTCTCTACGAATGGTTTCACCTCCTTCAAGAGTTCTGCCATCCTACGGTTATTCTCCTCTGGTGTGATACCAACGTTCCAGTCTATGGTGACGAGTGCATCGTCATGGGCCATCTCTGGCATACGTTCCTTACGAATATAGGGGAATAACACTACAATCGCAACGATACAGACAGAAAAAAATACAAGCATCTGTTTGCCATGACGAAGCGTATATCTCATTCCATTTTCATAATAGCGGGTAAGTTTTATATTTAGTTTGTCAGCGATTGTGGTTTTCTTTTTAGATGGCATTTCATGCTTCTTACATAAAAGGAAATAATACACAGGTACGACCAATGCGGCAACTGCCAGCGAACAGAAAAGTGCAATTGATATACCCATTGCCTGATCATAGAAAAGTGCGCCAGCCGTTCCGCTTAGGAATATCAAGGGAATGAATACCGAACATGTAGTAAGCACCGAAGAAAGCATCGGCATGATAACCTCCTTGACGGCATCGATGATATTATCATCGGTTGCAAGCCCTTTCTGCCTAATGTTGTCAATAACAATGATGGCATTATCCACAATCATACCAACGCCAAGGATAAGTCCAGACAAAGATATGATATTGAGTGATATGCCCATCAGATAGAAGCAAAGCAGTGTAAGTATCAGTGAGAGGGGTATTGAGATAACCACCAACAATGGCAACCTCCATCCACCGATAAAGAGAAACAATACCACGCTCGCCATGACAATACCCAACACAAGGTTCCATTCCAGATTATTCATACTGTAAGAAAGAAGCTGAGTCTGGTCGCGTGTTATTTTGAATTCCAGTTCCGGATAGTCCTTGCCTAAATCTGACATCAGGGTATCAACCCTGTCTTGCAAACTGCTCATCTGCGCATCACTCTGTTTGATTACGGCCATTGTGATGGCATTATGGCCGTCTGATGTCACAATGCCCTTTCTCGTCTGTGCAGATTCTTCTACCTTGCAAATATCTTTCACCTGCATTAGTCGCCCCTCTTTCTGTAAATAGATGTCCTCAATGTCACGGACAGATACGACCTGAGAGTCGAAATGTATGCTGTAGCGGTAAATTCCATCACGTACGGTTAATGCAGTCAATACAATGTTATTGTCACTAATTACCTTTTCTATATCAGAATTGGATATTCCGAGAGCCCGCATCTTTAGTTCATCTGGCAATATGGTGATCTGTGTACCAACCATTCCGCTATAGTCAACCATTGCTACCTCTGGCAACTGCTCTATACGTTTGCTGATGACATTCCGCACCAGTCGGCTGGTCTGTTCCGGCTTACCGCCAATAACATCCACATAGAAAGCAGGAATATCCATTGCACCTATCTTCATGGCCTTTGGGCGTTCCATTTCTTTCGGCATATAGCTCATGGCACGGTCTATCTTCTCATTCACCTCGATGAAGAGCAGACTCATGTCACTGCCAGGATCAAAGGTCAAGGTTATGACGCCGGCATCGGTTCGTGATGTTGATTCTATGCGTTTCAGTCCTGCAACTTGTGAGAGCTGTTGGCGCATAGGACTGACCATTTGTTGCTCAATCTCACGTGCCGAACTTCCTTGTGCCGACATCTGCACCACAATACGGGGCACGTCTATGTCAGGCATCAGTGAAACTGGTATCCGTTGGAATGCAAGCACGCCAAGTGTCACGATGGCAATCAATGACATCGTAACGGCTATTGGGCGGTGTAGTAGTGTCCTAAGCATTATTCCTTATCTTTTTCCACAATCTTCACCTCGGTATCATCTGCAAGGTTAAGGTTGCCTGATGTTATGACAATATCGCCTACGTTAACTGTCGTCTGCTTCTTCTCACAGCCAGTAATGGCAAAGCTTGACAGGTTGCTGTACAGGACATCTACATATGTCCAGATAGCGCGATGCATTTCCTTGTCATATACAAATACCACATGATATCCGTCACGCTCCACTACTGCCTCCTTGGGTACAACAAACATATCACAAACAGAGTTCTCGATGATTACTTTCACATTCATTCCATCTAGAAGTCTGTCAGAATTGTTCTTCACCCTTGCTTTGATGGTAACAAGACCTTTTTCGTCTATAATCGGGTTTATCTCTGCCACAGTTCCGTTCAGCACGATGCTTTCATCGATGAATGGAGATACTTTTACTGCTGTACCTGTCTTTACAGATGTGAGTTCAGATTCAAGAATCCTGAACTCGACATCAAAGAAAGAGTCATCTATCAGCGTACAGAACTTGTCACCACGTTGATGAGGTCTCGCAACAAGATTAGCAATCTTTCCGCTAAAAGGGGCTATCAACCGACAATCAGCGAGTGAATTCTCAGCAGTTCTTAGGGCATAATTGGCAGAATAATAGCCAGATGTCATTTCCGCCTTTTTCAGGATATCAGCAGGTACATTCCTGACATCTGCACCATAGCCAAGTCCAATAAGCTTATCCTGTAGATCCACCTTTGCTTTCTCCAAATCATGCTTTGCCTTTTCCAGTGCTGCATTCATATCACGGGTATCTGCTACGGCAAGTACCATTCCTGCAGACACGCGCTGCCCATTCCTGACATTGACGCTCTTCAATAACTCACCAGCCTTCGGGCACATCAGTTCAGCACGTTTGATGGCCAACAATTTACCATTACATAATATCTGTTTCTGGAATGTCTGCCTACGAAGCACAATGGTATCAACCTCTACAATCGGCTGCTCCTTAGTCACAGCAGACATAGCGTTATCTTTACTTTCAGTCTTGTGCGTCAAAGCATAGACAACGTATGCAACGCTGAATAACAGCAATAAGCCAATGAAAGAAGAAATCGTAATCTTCAATAATCTCTTGTTCATACTTTCTTTACTTTATTATAGATTCAAAATCCACAGTCAAATCACATTTTCTTTGCCAATCATATAATGTAGCCTTCTGGAGTGCATAATAGTCATTCCAGAATGAAGACAGCTGACTAATATATTGCGCTTTGGCAGATTCCATTTCCTGCTGAGCCGTATTAAGTTCCGTAACAGATAGAGCACCAGCCTCATAACGCTTCCGGGTTATTTCGTATCGTTCGACTGAAATATCCTGAGCTCGGAGTGCATCTTTGCATTGCATGGGCTGGATATTGAATTGCGCTACCTTCTTTCGGAGGTTTTGCATATAGTCCAGATGACTCTGTTCAAGTTGGGTCTTAACCACATCAAGCTGTGCCTGAGCCATCCTTACCCTACCTTTACTCACCCCCCAATCGAATATCGGCAAGGATAATGACAAACCGATGATCTCGTTATCCATCAAATGACTGTATGCAGCCCCAAAAGTATTACCTGTCTGGGAAAAACCAATCTCGCTGCTCAATGTCATCTGTATTCCTTTACTGGATTTGGCCTGTGCAAGATTTTTTTGAGCCTCAAGTAACTGAAGTCTCTGGTCAAGACTATGTGACGAATTATTGATTGCTTTTTGGAGCACATCATCAGCATTTATAAGTATATCTGGAATATTATATGGAGGTGTCAAATCAGCATTTTCATAATCTGTCAGACGAAGATATGAGAATAAATCATACATCGCTTCATCAAGAGAAATCTTATTCTTCTTTACCGCCATTCGTGCATTGAGCAATGACAGTTCCATTTGCAGAACCTCACTCTTTGTGGTTGTTGTCAGATTCAGCCTGTTTTTCGAAATCTCATAGAGGCGTTCCCGATCCTCTACCGTGGCAAGACTTTGTTTGTAGTCTGATTGGGCTGAAAGAACACTGAAAAACAATGATGTGACTCTGATGGTTATATCTTGTAGTGCACTAATATAATTTCGCTCTGCCATCTGATACTCAACAGGTGCTGTCTTCTTTTCCCACTTCAGCGAATTGAAAGAACGCAAACTTTGGGTATAACTAATACGGAGAGGCTGGGAATTATATGTTTTTTCCTTATAGTCAAACTGATCCAGACGATACAGATACGACTGAAGAGAGACCGTACCACCTGTGGCTGCAATCTTCTGATCAAGTGAGAGTGTCAGATAATTGGCCATAGTATTGTTATTCACCTGATTAACCCGACCTGTCTCAGGATCTCGCGCCTCAACCACAGAATGGTTGAAGTTTCCCAACATGCCACTAAGGTTGACAGAAGGCAGCAGTTCTGCCTTGAATGAGCGATACTGCCAATATTTGCTCATAAATGAGAAACGGGCTATCTGCGCATCAAGAGAATTCTCCTGTGCAATTTTTATCGCATTAGTAAGAGTAAGTGATTGTGCTTCTGCATAGCAGAACACCATCAACAATATTCCTGTATAAAAACATTTTCGTTTCATATTATTTCCATTGCTTTTTTCTTCATATCTTTTGTGGCACGAGATTCTATCTTTGGTTTCATCTCTATTACTCGCTTTGCCATAGCCTTCGCATTTTGTTTGTTGCCACTATCCTGATACAGCAACATGAGTTGATATAGTGGATATAGACGGTTCGGCATTACAGAGTAAGCCTTATAATATGCCTGTTCTGCCAAATCATAATGCTTCATATCCTTATAGTTATTGCCCATAATTACATAGAACATAGGATCTGCGCTGCATCTTGTACCTTGGCGAAGAATCGCATTAGAGTCATTATATCTGCCTTCCTCACGTAGTCTTTTGCCTAAAGCAAACAAGAACTCGTGATTGTCACTTTCCAAGGCCAAATACTCGTAACCGTCTTCGATAGAGTAAAATCCACTAAAATCCATTGCCATATAACAACCTTTCTCTATCTTATAACTATCATCAACAATTTTTCCTGCATGCCAACTTGCAAAGCCGAGGAATGCAGACAACAGAAATATCTTACTTCTTCCAATCTCAAATAATCGCTTACCCCCAAAAGACTCGCTCCAAGCTACTACTAACACAGCAATCACCTTATATGGTAGCAAGTCAAAAGGATAAGAGAACATCGCAAACACCAATAAAGCCACAATTCCATAAAACAGAGATCTGCTGTTCCTTGAAAGCCCATTCAAAGTAACTGCTGCAAGGCTTAAAGCCACCAGCCCTCCAACAACACCCTGCTCAACGACAATCTTTATAAGAATATTATATGCACCATCAGGAACATCGGCAGAATAGAAATCCATCCCGGAAGTATATAGTTGAGCCACACCTTCAGCAAAAGCATGATAGAAACCACCTACACCAACACCAAGCCAAGGAGTTCCTGTCCATGTTGTCAATGCGGATTTCCAGATAATCAACCTGCCATCAGCAGATCCTTCCTTTATCAGATAGAAAGCAATAGCGACTATCAATATTGCTCCCCATATCGGATAACGATACTTCCAGTACTTATCTCTATAAATGAATAGCGTAACCACTGTTACTCCCAAAAAAGCAGCACGACTCCAAGTAGCAGGAAGCACAATTGCCATAATCACTACAGCAACAATAATCAAATGCCTCCATACACCTTTTATATTCTCCATAGCAACCAATCCTACAACCACACCAAGCATCAGGTATGCAGAATAAGGGCCTGGATTCAGGAAAGTACCAGTAAGGGCATATAAGCTATGACGACTGACATCGTCACCATACATCTGTGACACGCCAAGCCATGCCTCATAGCATCCGAAAACAAGAATACAGCCAACCAATAATCTGGCAGACATATTTGTTCCATGAAATGCCAGACGGAGACCAACATATAACAGAAAGAGTTCCGTTGTTTTCAAAAACTCCATCTGACATGGCCATTCATTACCGATCCACGTTCTGCATACATAATACACAAACCAAACAACAATCACAACATCTGTAAGAGTACAATCAAACTTCAGCCTTTTCCACATTAATACCGCAAAGCCAAACAATAAAAGTACAGGAATGACATAGAAAAGCCATATATCGCATGCCATCCATCGTCTCTCAACAGCCATAACGGTAGTTAGCATCATCATAATAATAATGCCAATTCTGATGATGCTACATCCTGACTTGCATAATATATCCGAAATCTTATTTATCTCCATGAATAATCTTTGCTACGATTCCTATTATATACTCTTCAGGGACAAGGCCCCAATAACGTGAGTCGTCTGAGTCAAGCGCATTATCCCCAGCACAAAAATAATAGTTATGCTTGAATGTATGCCTTTTTATAATCTTGCCATCTGCATAAACCTCATCCTTCTCCCAATCCCAAGTTATTTTCTTGCATAATTCCCACTCCATCATTCTTCTATATATCACGCCTTCTCTTGCTGTAAGATAAATCACATCACCAAGACGTGGAATATACATCGGGCCATACTGTTTTATCTTCCAACCTACATTCTTGTCAAACGGATATGCATCTAAAACAATCCCATACATCATCGAATCTGGAGTTTCTGTCAGTTTCTTCTGCATAGATTTCAAGCCTAAAGTTCCATTGTAGTTATTGTTCCTGTAATATCCATCTACAACACTGAGACTATCTCCAGGAACTGCCAGGACACGCTTACACATATTATTATTAATAATAAATGAGAAACGATCATCATGGATTGGAACATTAAACACTACAATGTCATTATGCTTCACACTTCTTATTCCCTTCATCCTGAAAGATTGCAGTTCTTGTCCTTTGGAACTAAATTCAAAGTTCTTATATATCCTTGCCCCCATCAATAGTTTGTTTACAATCACCTTGTCCCCTGGCTTTAGTGTCGGAATCATAGAATTGGTTGGAATAGTGAAATAGTCGAACACGCAAACACGTATCAGCAGCCATAATCCATATAATATGGCTAATGATATTATGATATTGACTGTATATATGATAATCCTATTTCCGAATGACATAACAAAATCCTAACGAACTCACTACAATAATACATAAAACAATATACCCGGCAAGATACCATATATGATCCATGTTCTCAAAGTAAAGATACGAATACACAGGAGGCAAAGCTCCTGCCACCAATATAGCATACGTTTTGCTATCCATAAGAAAATTCTTCAGAAAAAACTTTCCCCAATCAGTCCTCAAGCACAGTCCAAACAGTCCTACAGACATTCCCCATAAAACAACACTTTTCACAAAAGAAGCCAATGGGGAAAGATGCACCAATTCCCCAAAACATCCGCATGATTCAATACTTCCCATCAGTGAAGGGCTGAATAGATTAATACCAGTAAGCCAAACAAAGAAAGACATTATAACAAGGAGCACAACAGAAACTACTGCTATATATTCCCTTTTCAAAGCCAACAAACCCGTTATTGTCTCTATTGCACAAATTATGACCGCAATCTCAACCGTCCATTGCACAAAACAGGAGTCCATATAGGCTTCGATATATAATCTTATCTCTTGTGCAAATGAATATACATTAACAGCCTTCATGATACCCGAGAGTATAAAACATACTCCGAGTGCAATGCGCAAAGCTGTTTCTATATTTCCTTTTATATTCATTTGCCAACCAATATTACCACCAAACCTGCTTACCATTCTCATAGGTAAAGATTCGTTCCTCTTTACCCTTAGTTATATCCTTTAGAAGATACAAACCGCCGCTTGGCATATTCTTTAGCACAAGTTTAGTCTCTTTAGCACATATCCAAGCCAACGTCTCCCACTCACCTTTGTTATAAACGAGCAATTGATACTTGTCACCGACCTCAATAGTGTTGCCATCATTACGAGGCATATATCCAACGACAGCCACATCTGAAGGTTCAGACAGTTCAAGACCTACCCAATTACCATCAGGTCCAGTTCCATTAAAGCCTGTAAGTACATCACCATCAAAGACAGTCTCCTTTCCTTGCTTTTCCGTACCCTCAGTACCGATAATCTTTCCTGTCAATTTCTTACCATGACTATTGAAGAAAGCTATTTCATTTACATTGCAATATGAACCTTTGGGGCCAATATAGCGAAGATACTTGTATCTCTCTCCTGATGTTTCAATCTTTTGTTCATACCAGCATCCATACGTGAATCCCTTGTGAGTAAACAACGTCGTCGATTTCGAAAAGTTCTTTGTGTTACTTCCTTGGAACTCACCAAGATCCATTCGGTTTTTAAAAGAATCAAATTGTGCAAAGAATGGATATTTGCGATATAAGGTCATGGTCTGGCGCTTGCTCTTATCACATATTATATCTCTTATAGTCCCATCCGCCTGAATGATGAAAGGATTACCTACTGGTATGATTCGTCCGGATTCCCAAATGCCTACAGAATAAAGAATATTACGTCCCATAGACTTAAAAGTTGCTTTACCCCATGCAATCTTACCATAGTGAACAGGTGCCCAGTCTTCTCTATCGTTGACGCAGATATATGCGATATCATGATTGTCATATTCCTTGGGTATCTCACGCGTTACATCCGTTGTTGGCAAATATTCGTCAGTGACGTCGGTAAACTTTGGAAATCTATACAACTCTGGATAATCTTTCTCACCACTAAAATCATCCATAATGTCTCTGTTGATTTCGTAACGACGTCTATAGATTTTCGGTTTCAAATAAACAGGACTATGGGTGAATTGAGTTGTATCTCCCGGTGCATATTGCATATAGAATGGTGTTGACTTTCCATTAGGCAGAATAAACGCATTCCACGTGTGTCCATTCGTGCGATTTCCCCAATGAGGGACAAAGTCTATCGCAACAGGAATACCCAGGTATCTTGATAATGATGTTACATAAACAACTTCATCAGGACAAGGCCCTGTACGATACTTCAGAATAGAAGCAATACTTGGAGATACCCTTCCTCTATTTCCGATGGTTTGAAATTGCTTCATGACATCAGTCACTTTCAGTGCTTCAGATAGAGCATTTCCAACTTTGAAGAAGGACTGCGGACGAGGATTCTTTCCTGTTTGAGTTATCTTCCATTTTTGAGTGTCCTTACCGGAATAGTAATTCTGCACAATAATCTCCTTGCCTGTATTCTTGTCAATAGATGACTCCCAGAACAAACCAGATAATTTGTTCATTATCTTACACATGCCATCCCCTACAGGTATAATCACCCATTTCTGATGGTTAATGTATTTTGATTGGTAATGTGTTGTATTTTCCGTATAATGAGGATCGGGGTTTTCAACTTCGATAAGCACTTGTTTGCTGACAATAGCCATTGTGTCAAGATTAACCAAATAATCCTCCAGATACAAGTTTGCGGAATCCATAGGGCAAATCTTCCATGAAGGATACCCTTGATAGTCAAGACGGAGGTTTAGGGTATTGTCATGGGGTGAATACTTATGTAGGGTTATTGGCTGACCTATAGTAGAACTAATGGTATCAAGAGAGACGTAGTTTTTAGTTGCCACATTCTGAATCTGGCAATAGGAATTAGAGTAATCTACAGCATTGTTGTCGAAATAAGGCTCGTATGCAGCAACCTCCATGTAATCAAGACTAAATGGTTTGTTTGCATACTTTACAGTAATCCTGTTTTCACCTTTCTGCAAATCAAGCACCATACCAAAACGGGATTTGTTAAATTTGTATCTGCTGTTAACTGGCTCTACGATAAAAGTTCCTACGGGCTTACCATTTAATTCCACAGATGCTTTGACATCTACAAGCATTGTATTATAACTAAACCTGATGAGTTTCTGTACTGTAAGATCTGTATGGATACAATATGTAATAGATGCGCCAGCCCTGTCCATCTGTACTACTTTCCCTTTGAGTGCATTGGGCGCTTCTACAACCTTTGCATTGGCAATTTGAGCTTTATATGCTGGATATTGCACCCCTTTTTCGCTATATACTATTGGTGAAGATATATATGAAAAGTCATTTCTTATCTCCTCACGCCAGTCACTCAGCATCTCATCATATACACGATATGGCAAGACATAGTTGAAGAACAAAGACTCATCATAGTCCTTGCTCCAATTAACTTTTTCCCAAACACTGCAAGCCTCATCAATCGCTTTTATAAGATAATCAGCCCTCATCCTCTTAATCTCAGAGGCTCGTTTCAATTGAGCGTTAGCTATTGCTTGTGTTTCACTATTGATAACACTATCACGAAATTCCTTTGCGTTCTTTGCCATTATTATATACGCATTACCAAATCGCTTAGCCCCATCACCATAATAAGATATGTGATAGGGCATATTCTTTATTAAGAATTGTGCTGCTTTGTATTTTAAAGGATTCGGATCGTCCTTAAAATATTCGAGAACCTTTTCTAATTCAGGACGGTTAGATTCTGAGAAATCCAAACTATGGTTAAGTTCATCATTACACGAACTCAGTAAAAGGATAACTGCAAGGAGAAACGAGATAATTCTATTCATTATTTGCTAATCTGTTTTGTTGTATCAAACTTTTTTCTAACTTTTCTTCTACAATAGATAACATCATGTCTTCTATTTGTTTATTGAACATTAGGTTACCAACAAGAATCACCTTATTATTCTCATCAAGCAAAAAAGTATGATACATAGACTCTGACGGGATATTAGGGTCCACTTCCATAAAGACATTGGCAGAATCAACAAATATCGTCTGCAGTATCAAATTATCCGAGTATTTAGATTCGAGCATCTTCTTTGCTTTACTATCAGGATTTATAATGAATATTTTATAGAATTCATTATTTGACAATGTTCCCATCTCAAACAAAAGACTATTAATTGCAATCTTTTGTAGATAACATTTTTTATTTTGGTGCGTATCATTTTAGTGAGCTCAATTCGTATGCGAAAATAAATGGTTCAGGCTTGTCCTCTGAATAATCAGAAACCAAATAAAGAATTTTACTGTCTTCTGATAACATGAGATTCTGACCGTATTTATCAAGATGAATGATTTGTTGTTTCACACCATCCCAGTCAAACACTTCTATAGTATTACCAAATATAAATGGATCCTCAAATTTGTCCAATTTGTCACCCTTGCTGTTAGAATCCCTCAAAAGCATATAAATTCTATTGTCATTTGCACAACATGCTAATACTCTAGATGCATTTTCTTTACTAAAGGTATCAGAATACAACCAACTTATGATATTCGTTTTTGTTCCATCAATAGTAAAAATGAAAGAAAACCTCCACCAACCATTCTGGTACAAGAATCTACCTTTCCCATTATCTAATAGAATGCTGTTATCTGTATAGCGTCTATTCTCTTTTATACTGTCAGGTTCTGAATCGTTGTCAGGCCAATAGTCCAAAGGAGTAACCTTTTGATTTTTGAAATCGATAATGGAGAAAACGTGGCTTATATTGTAATAAGGTGCTCCTGTTACGAGTATGGATGAATCGGATAAAACAACGAAATTTTTTCCATTAGGACCCAATATAGGAGTTTGTTTCAGGCTGTATCTTTCCCATTTTGTTTCATCTTTTATTGCTGTAATACTATCTGCATGTGGAATCTTTACCAACGACAGATATTTTGATCCCACCCAAGATCGATTAAGAACAAATAATGTGCCATCTTGATTTCGTGATAAGATCATATATCCAAATTCATTATGTCCATTTCCAGAGACTAATAGTCTTTCGGATTTCTGCCATTCCTCTTTGGTTAGTTTTCCACCATAATAATCCATATTCCAAGCATATAGAATGTCTCCATAAAGAACCTTCGGACCTATATGATTATTTGCAGAGTCTACCTTTATTTCTTGTCCTTCTATATACAATTCGTTTATGACAGGTCTCTTATCTGTACACGAGAATAGAAGCAAATTCAATAATACTAATATACAATAGTAAATTTTTTCCATAATAGTGTGAAATCTCAATGAGATCCTGTGTTGTTCAAATACATTCAAATGGAAAAACACAGAATCTCATTTCACCAGTTAATTAACGTACTTTATTATATGCAAAGGCACATACACCAACAATACTACCGCAATGATAATAGCAAGTACCGTATCCTCCGAAACCGCATTCGGATTCAATACAGTTTCCTATTTCATTTCCCTGACTCAGCGCCTCTACATTCTCCATAAGCAACATGTTGGCCCGTGACGGAGTTGCAGCGTTATACGCCTTCATTCCACCCATACCTGCGGCTACTACACATACAGTAGCAACCATCGTTTTCATCACATTCTTTTTCATTTAACTATTTTTTTAATATTGTACGCCTACTCTAATACGGATTTTCGGCTTCCTCCTTATGATCTTCATTCTCAACAGCAATCATATTGATAACAATTTTAAATGTATAAGCGATTCTTGTTTATGTCGCAAATATGTAACAGTATACCTTTTTCTATATTTCAAAATCAATGTTAGAAATTTGATTCTTGGTTTTTAAATGCATATTTTTTTCTTTATTATGCAAAAATACGACTTTTCCTTTTCCTATGCAAATTGATGTTGCATTACTTAAAATATAACATATTGAATATTAGCGTGTTGTGTTTTGAAACATGCGATATTTGCAACAAATTTCATCCTTTTATTTAAGAGCAAAACACTTTATATAACACTTATAATGGAATATAGGTGCATCTATTGCCTAGGAATCTTCATACATCAGATCCCTATTACAACAATAAGTATGATGATGGACAATCCAAGCTATGATTAGTATTATTCAATTGTTTTTTAAATTTCTTGTACTAAACCTTCTTCCTAACTTTTCTTCTACTATAGATAACATCATATCTTCAATTTGTTTATTGAGCATTGGATTACCAACGAGAATCACCTTGTTATTCTCATCAAGCATAAACGTATGATACATTGACTCTGACGGTAAATTGGGGTTTGATTCCATAAAGACGTTGGTTGAATCAACAAAAATGGTCTGAGGTATCAACTTTCCAGAAAAATCAGATATGAGTTTCTTCTTTGCTATAATATTGGGATTTATTATGAATACATTATAGAAATCATTATTTGATTGGGTCTCCATATTAAACAAGAGCCCATAAATAGCAACCTTTTGCAAATAACAAGTGGAACATGTTGCGGAATCAACATAATGTACCATTTTCAATTTGGCTTTATTCCAAGGCCTATCTTCTAAAATAGAGTCACTTGCCCAACATTCCATCCGCTCGTATGGTATGCATATTGTAGAAGATTGCATCTTCTCTAATGCTTTTTGTACATCTTCCTTATGTGAATTACATGCAGTTATTATACAGCATCCTATTGTAAATGACAAGATATAACCTATTTTTCTCATTCTAATATAGCATTTATCTTTAATGTGACATTTACAAGTGATACAACGTAATATTCTGTTCACCTGTTTCTGAATTGATCGAGAAAAGGTATAGTTTGTTGTTATCTTTGTTAACTTTCACAAATATACCCTTTTTGTCAAGATGGAGTGTTTTTGTTAAATTTCCATCCCAATCGAACACTTCTACAGTATTACCTCCACTTATCAAGGCATTGCCAACAACCTTGTTGTCTAAAAGAAGGGTATAAATGTTTTCATTATTAGCTTCAACATACATACTTTTACCTGATCTTTTGAGAGAATAGTTACCACCCTCGCATTTATATTTTGGAAATACAGAATATAACTCTTTTATATTCTTCATCTTTTTATTCTCTATTGAGAAAATGAACGCAAATCTTTCTTCACCACACATATATAGATAACGATTCTCATTATTCCGCATAATACGACAATTGTCGGTATAAACAGAATGCTTAGCCAGATCATCACCTTTTATGCCATCATCAGGCCAATAATCCAGAGGTGTCACTGTTTGATTTTTAAAATCTACTATAGACATGATATGAGTTAGATCTTCGTAAGTGCTACCAGGAATTAAAACCTCAGAATCTGATACAGGCACAAATGATTCGAACACACATCGATAGGCAGGAATATTATCCAGAGAATATTTTTTCCATGTCTTAGAATCCTTCATAGATTCTATGCTTTTTGCATTCTCTATCAATGTCAAAGAAAGCAACTTGTTGCCAAAACCTGCACGATCAATTAGTTCGATAGAAGAATTCTTACCTTTGGCAATTGCTAAATTATGAAACTCATAGTGCCCATTTCCAATACGAAAAAGTTCTTTGGGCTTTCCCAACTGATTATTATTGAGATTGTTTGCCACAAAACCATACTCACGAGAACTAGTACGTGAAAACATTATATCATTGTGAAACATAACAGGCCACAAACCAGTATAAACAGTATCCTGCAATATAGGTTCCCCTTTCAATTCGACAACCTCGTTTACCTTGTCTTGACATGCAATACACAATATTGCAGTCAAGACAGATGTCATTAATCTAACTTTTTTTTTCATATTCAAATATAGATTATTCTCATATTAGGCACTACCACTATTTGCCCATTTATATTCTGAACACAACAGCCACCAAAAGCAAAAATACAAACAGGAGTTTTCTCAGAACCTGATAAGGCTTCAACGTTCTCAGAAAGCAACATGTTAGCCTCTGACCGATTGCCAGCATTGTATGCCTTTATACCTCCCATACCAGCAACTACTACACATACAGCAGCAACCATAGTTTTCAATACATTCTTTTTCATTTTATAGAAAGTGTTTTTTACTTGCTTACTCTAATATGGATTTTCAGCTTCCTCCGTATTTCTGTGAATCTTTCTAATTATATATAGAAACATAGAAATCATACAATTTAGAATGTCTCATAAAACTATAACAAATGTCAAGTATATAAACGACATCCCAATTGTAGTGACTTCTATGTAGTAGATTTTATGAAAAATTTAAACATGTTTCATGCCGCTAACCGTTACTGTACCACTTTCTCCGTTTGCATTGGTGGCATTAAAGACGCATTCACCTGCAGAAAAATAACAAGGAACTTTTATCTCAGGTTCTGACAAGGCATCTACATTTTCTGATAGGATCATGTTTGTTTCAGGCTGTTTACCAGCGTTATACGCCTTCGTACCACCCATGCCAGCGGTTACTACACATACAGCAGCGACCATTGTCTTAAATACATTTTTTTTCATTTTTGAAAAAGGTTTATTATATGATTGCCTACTCTTAGTTACAGATTTTCGGCTTCCTCCGTCTACTTGTCTTGAATCAATTGGCTTTATTTATGTACCATATTGAGGAAATCAATACTACCACTTGTACCGTTTGCATCGATAACATTTACATGACAATTTGTCGAGGATTTAATACAGGGAATTGTCACTTCCGATTGTGACAAAGCCTCTACATTCTCTGCAAAGAGCATGTCTGTTTTTGACAGATTTACAGCTTTATACGCCTTCATTCCACCCATACCTGTGGCTACTACACATACGGTAGCAACCATCGTCTTCATTAAATTCTTTTTCATTTTGAATAAAGATTAAGTTATATTTTATTTGCCTACTCTTAGTTACAGATTTTCGGCTTCCTCTGTTAGTTCGTCATTGTTGTGAGTGATCACATGTTATATAATATGCAATTTGTTTGCAAAGTTATAAGGAATATATTAATAAAGCAAATCTTCCGAGTCGCGCTGTTGCACGATTCTGGTATATTATTGCTGATTATCAGAAGACTAAAGGTTTTTGCGATACGCTATTTGCAACAAATTTTCTGCAACATCAGATATCATGGTGGTCTGATTTCGTGATGGCTTTTTGTAACTGTTCAAATAACATCTCGTAGGCGATATTACGTAAAGGGCTTTTTACTGGACGCAGTTTCTCTATCCCTTTACGTGCATAAATGATTTGTGCTATATAACCAGGATATTTGCTAAGCAGATATTCACTTCGGAGGAACCATTCAAATTGTGCTGGGGTAATGGGACTGAATTTCTGGACTTTACGAACTTGTATCCATGAGCGATTCCCTTGAGAATCAATCTTCCAGAGAATATCCGTACGGTTAGTAAGGGTGTCGCGTTCAAACTTCAAACCTTCTTCCTCATACGCAATATATTCCCTTACGAACTGGATCATCTGAGTCTCAACTTCCCATGAAGACATTTCTATAAGGCTTGGCTGAATGTATCGGGCAGGAATTATATTTTCTTCAGTTACGGCATGACGTAAGTTCCACCCTGTAACATCTATTGGCTGGTATGTGCATGGATCATACTCAAACAGGCATGGCACGAGCCGACTTCTTATACAATTATCAATGAACATTCTCCTTTCCAAATCCCATTTCCAGGGTTTATCGGCATATTGGTTCCGCAATAGGTTTTCTCCGATTCTAAGATAGGCTTCAGGATACGTCAGTTGTACTGCAAACACCTGATTTCCGAAGATAATCGAAAAGTCCTCGAAGATTGTATCACTTTCATCACTGGTGAAGATATATGTATGTCCAAACAACTCCCCGTTGGGTCGCTCTGAAATACATTTCTCTATTCGTTGGATGGCAACACGTCGCAAATTACAGAAATGCTGATAACGCTTCCTTCTGTTTTCTTCACGAATCCGTTCTTCCTTTTCCCTTTTCTTACGTCTCTCTTCCCGCTGCTTTTTATTTTTTTTCTTTTTTTGCCGTGCCAATTCTTCTTGCTGTTGCATCCATCTCTCATGTTCACGACGAATCTTATCCCTCTCTTCCATGAAAATACGGTGACGTTCTTCGGACTCTCTTTGTTTTTGCTCAAACTCTTTCAGCCACTCTTGATATTCCTCTTCACCCTTTTTACGCTCTCTCTCGAAACGGAGATGCCACCTGATTCGTCTGCGGCGATAGATCTCATCACGATGTGCCGTCTGTTTCATATCAAGCCATATAAAGGTTGAGAAGAATCCAATTATGGCTGTTACCAAAGGCAACATCCACGAATACATCTCCCTCTTTGTCGTACTATGATATTCCCAGA
>JAEEGH010005682.1_pt1 | contig 31140 bp, 28 predicted proteins | sample 9134181 | NCBI WGS metagenome assembly JAEEGH01 (sample SAMN16246544, study PRJNA631951) | gut metagenome | biome: gut microbiome; feature: rumen; material: DP-attached | host: Bos | place: Iran: Karaj | collected 2018-10
GCGTTGTAGCAAGATGCACGGAAGCCGCCAACCGAACGGTGACCCTTCACACCTACCATTCCCTTAGAGACAGCGAAGTCAAGGAATTCCTTCTCCAACTCCTTGTACTCGTCGGCCATCACGAAGCAGATGTTCATCAGCGAACGATCCTCTTCCTTGGCTGTGCCTACGAACATCTTGTTGCGATCGATCTCGCCATAGACGATCTCAGCACGCTGCTTGGCCAGCTTATCCATAGCCTCCAGACCACCCTGGCGCTTGATCCAACGCAGGTTCTCGAGGGCGCAGTAGATGGGCACCACAGGAGGTGTGTTGAACATTGAACCCTTGTCAACATGAGTGCGGTAGTCGAGCATCGTAGGAATCTCGCGCGGAGCCTTACCAAGCTTCTCGTCCTTCAGGATGATGATGGTCACACCAGCCATCGACAGGTTCTTCTGGGCACCGGCATAGATGGCATCGTACTTGCTGACATCAACGGGACGGCTCATGAAGTCGGAAGACATATCGGCAATCAGGGGCACTGCAACGTCGAGGTCCTTACGGATCTCAGTACCATAGATAGTGTTGTTCGTGGTGATGTGCAGGTAATCAGCATCTGCGGGCACGGTCCAGTCCTTTGGGATGAAAGTGTAGTTGGCATCGGCTGAAGAAGCTACCTCAACCACCTCACCAAAGAGTTTTGCTTCCTTCAAAGCCTTCTTGGCCCAAACACCCGTGTTCAGGTAGGCAGCCTTCTTGATAAGGAAGTTATAGGGAATCATACAGAACTCAAGGCTTGCGCCGCCACCGAGGAAAATCACGGAGTAACCCTCAGGAATATCGAGCAATTCCTTCACGAGAGCCACAGCCTCGTCTACTACGGGCTGGAAATCCTTTGCACGGTGGCTGATCTCCATCAGAGAGAGACCCGAGCCGTTGAAATCAAGACACTGTTGTGCGGTCTTCTCAATCACTTCGCGGGGAAGCATCGAGGGACCGGCGTTAAAGTTGTACTTCTTCATTTTGGTTGTTGTTATTTTATAAGTTTAAATGATCTGTTTCTGAAAAACGCTGCGAAATTACACTTTTATTTTTATTCGGCCAAATATTTGAGCAGAAATTCACAAAAATAAAGCATTTTCTTTCATTTTGTCAACTCTGCTTCGCATTCTCCGGCACTCTTTGCTGCAAAATTACAAAGAAATTCTGATATCGGCAAGCCTTTAGCCAAGTTTAACGTCAGATATTATATTGCACATAATTATTATAAAGTACGCGATATGGGGTATGGGTGCAGGTAACGACGAGAAGAATCGACTTTATACTTGTATATTTCAAGATAATTATTTATCTTTGCACCCAAATTATATAAATATGAAGGTGCATGAAGTAATTATCTCGCTCGCTTCGAACGAGAATCAAGAGAAAAACCTGGCAAAGGCCAGGGAGCAATTAACCCAATTGATGACCGAGGTACATTTTACTTCCGCCATTTGGACGGAGCCTATAGCCACCTCGCGAAAAGAGCCTTATCTGAACCAGCTCTGCAAAGGCACGACGGCTTTTGGCGAGGGGCTGCTCTGTGAGGTACTAAAGGAAACGGAAAAGCGCATCGGGCGTATTAAGAACGAAGACGGCATCGTGGTCATCGACCTCGACCTGCTACAATTCGACGGACAGAAGCATCACCTGAGAGACTGGAGCAGGAGTTACGTAAAGGACTTGATTAGTGAATTATGAAGAAATTGTTGTTTATCAACGTCTTATGCTTGCTTACCGTATGCACAAAAGCACAACGGTTTGAGGATTATTTCGAAGACCGCACCCTGCGCCTCGACTACACCTTCGCAGGCAATGATGTCCTCCATGAAATCTACGTAGACGAACTCGTCAGCCTGCCCCATTGGTATGGTCGCAGAGAACATCTGGCAGAACTGCCATTGAGAGGCAACGGACAGATTACAGTACGTTCGAAGGTCGATGGAATGGTTATTTACCGTCACTCCTTCTCTACCCTCTTCCAGGAATGGCTCGCCACAGATGAGGCTAAGCACACACAGAAGTCTTTCGAGAACGTGTTCCTCGTGCCCTTCCCGAAAGATTCTGTGGAAATCAAGGTGGAACTGTTCGATTACCATGATCAGGTTGTCAACTCGCTGACGCATACCGTTGCCCCCAAGGACATTCTCATCCGCAAGGCGGGAGAGCGCAGCATCACACCCTATGACATATTGCATCAAGCTGCCGACACCTCCAGATGTATCCGTATTGCCTTTGTGGCAGAGGGCTATACGGTCGATGAAATGGACCATTATCTTGATGACTGCCAAAAGGCCATCGGCTCACTCTTCAACCACGAACCGTTCAAATCTATGCAGGACCGCTTCAACATCATTGCCGTGAAATCCCCCTCAGAGGAATCGGGTACCAGCGAGCCGTCGAAGGGCATCTGGAAGAATACGGCCCTCGGTTCCCACTTCGACACGTTCTACAGCGACCGCTATCTGACGACGCTGCATCTGAAACGTTTGCACGACCTGTTGGCAGGCACGCCCTACGAGCATATCATCATCTTGGTGAATACCGAGCACTACGGCGGAGGCGGTATCTATAATTCCTATAACCTCAGCTATACGGGCGGTAAGAATTTCCTGCCTGTCGTGGTACACGAATTCGGCCATTCCTTCGGTGGATTGGGCGATGAGTATGCCTATGGCAACGACGATCCGATGTACTTCAGCGACACGGAGCCCTGGGAACCGAACCTGACAACCCAGGCTACTGCTTTCATCAAGTGGGAGCATCTGATCAAGGAAGGAAAGGCCAGTCTCATCGAGGGTGGCGGCTATCTGGAGAAAGGTGTCTGGCGTGGTTGCGAGAACTGCCGTATGCGCACCAACGAGGAACCTGAGTTCTGCATCGTCTGTCAGGAGGCGCTTGTCAGACTTATTGACTTTTACACCAGATGATATACGAGATTTCATCGATACAAGATCCTCGTGTGGCCGTTTTCGCCACTATGACGGAGACACAGTTGCGTAACCGTCTGAATGCTGAACAGGGCCTTTTCATCGCAGAAAGTCCAAAGGTAATACGTGTGGCATTGCAGGCGGGTTATGAGCCTATGGCCCTACTCTGTGAACGTAAGCATATCGATGGAGATGCTGCGGATATTATCAGTCAGTGTCCTTCAGTCCCAGTATATACAGGTGATCGAGAGACGCTGTCGTGTCTCACAGGCTATACGCTGACAAGAGGCGTTCTTTGTGCCATGCGCAGAAAGCCTGAGCCTTTGCTGACCGAAACACTCCGAAGCGCAAGACGGGTATGTGTCATCGACAGTGTCTGTGACACCACCAATATCGGGGCCATCTTCCGCTCGGCGGCAGCCCTCGGTATAGATGCAGTATTACTTACACGAAGTTCATGTGACCCATTGAACCGCAGGTCGATACGCGTTTCTATGGGTACCGTATTCCTAGTGCCATGGACATGGTTCGATGACTATCGGCAATTGCATGATTCAGGTTTTAAGACCGCCGCTATGGCCCTTACCGACAAGAGCATCCCTCTCTCTGCTCCCATTCTGAAACAACAGGAACGGCTGGCCATCATCATGGGAACAGAGGGCGAAGGTCTGCCGCAGAAAACAATAGAGGATGCAGACTTCACCGTCCGCATCCCCATGTATCATCAGGTAGACTCCCTCAACGTGGCAGCGGCAGCAGCCGTAGCCTTCTGGGAACTTGCGAAATAATCAGCCTTTAGTATCCTTCGCCGTCACCACCGTAACGATGTAAGCACTCAGCAGCACCAGTATTCCAGCCACAGGTTTATCCCACGTCAGCACATCCTGTCCTATCATGATGGCCACGAACGAAGCAACCACAGGCTGTAGGTTTGTGTAGATACTGACTGTTGTGGCCTGCAAGTATTTCATGGCAAATGGAATAAGAAAGTATCCGAGGGCCGTTGCACCCAGTACAATGAAGAGCATCTCCACAACGCCGTCCCAGCCCCATGCTGCCGTATAGAGCGCATTCATCGGCAGTTCAGGAATGGCGATAGGTACGGTGACGATGGCCGAGATGAGGAACACGTACTTCATCTGTGTCACAGGGGAATACTTCGTAGCGACATTACGCGTGATAATAAGATATATGGCCCAAGTGAGTACACTTAGGATAGCTAATGAGATACCGATGAGATCGTTCTTTCCAGATCCGAGTGTCTGACTCATCAGCACCATCAGCACCGCACCAGCGATACCCAGCAGTACACCCAAGAACTTCATCGATGTGATCTTCTCCCCGATAGTCAGTGCAGCACAGAGCATCACTGCCACAGGCGTCAAAGTGGCAATCAATGAGAAGTACACGGGACTGGTGTAATCGAGAGCCCAGGCGGTGAGTGTCTGTGAGATGACGAATCCTAACAGACCACCGAAAAGGATGGTGATAAGGTCCTTACGCTCCACGTGCTCTTTCGGCAGGAATGCCGCGATGAGCCAAAACACGAGACAGGCTCCCAACGAGCGACTGGCCATATAGCCCATAGGTGTCACCCACTCGTCGAGCAACAGTTTAGTTACAGGAACACCAAGGCCGAAGATGGTGTTCGCAAGGAAGATAGCGCTGTGCGCCTGAAGTTTCTTATTCATCTTATCTGTGTTTATGGTTATTCTTATATATCTGCAGCCTTTGCTCCATCGACATCTTTGCATACGTACGCCACTCCTGTGCCCCACTCTCACAACGTTTCAGATAGCTTAGGTCGTTCATCCGCCCATAGGCTTCCATCTCGAAGGGGTTCAGCAGATATGCCGCGTGTTTCAGTTGTCGGCGAACGGAGCGTCCAGCCGTACACTTGATCTTCAGCCAATACCATATATATAATATGTAGAAGAGCAACCATGAGTCATGACACGCCTGAGCCTGTCGCAGGTGGATCATCTCGTGGTTCTTCATGGCAGCCGACATCCTGTCGCCCGACTCCCCCGCATTGAAACGGTCGGCCTCCTGTTGTGTTGGCGTCAGGATATGTCCGAAGAAGGTCAGTCCCTCGTAGCCCTTCCGCAGCCAGAAGGTGTTCACAACCGCCGGCATATCAGCAGTAAGGCTGGGTCGCACGGCCCGCCACATGATTGGTATGACACGGAAAATCATCCTCATAGCGGCTGCAAAGTTATGAAAAAACGAGAGAAATGCAAAAGGAAAACTTGTTTTTCTTTTATTTCCGAGTGCTGAGGACTCGAAACTCCGCAACTCCCCCCCCGGACTTTACGTTGTAAAAGATGCCTACTACGACAGTAAACGATGCCTACTTACACAGTAAAGGATAGGACTTTATAGGGGTAAAGTCCTATCCCTTACTCTCGAAACAGGCATTACTTACAACCGAAACTGCCATACCTTCAAAAATCATACTCTCCCGGTGCGCCCCACTTCTCCACCATGAGGCGTACCTGGGCGGGACTGTAGTCGTTGTCGCTGGCCGAACGTGCCAGACGGCGTATCTGCTCATGGAGTTCTGCATCGCGTTTGATCCAGCGCAGGAGCCTGTTCTGCGCCTGACGCGGGTCCTTGACGGTCGGGAACATCAGCATCGCAAACTCCGACTTCCCGTAAGTTCGTATCTCAAATGTATTGCTACTCATCTCTAAATCCTAAACTATAAACTAATTTTTCCTGATTTCCGAATTAAAACAAGAATCTCTCCCGCGTACCGCACAGGCGTGCACGGTACGCGGGAGAGATCCTCAGAACAATTCGGAATTTCCGGAAGATTCGGAACCAGCCGGCACTTCCTTGGCCTCAGGACATACATCTTGTGCCAGCAGCGACTTGTTGTTCCTGATCTCGTCCGGAGTGTATGCCACGACCCGGTAGCCCCAAATGTTATGAGAGCGCTCACGCCTGAAGCCGAGGGCCGTCATGGCCCTGCCCATCTTGTTGGGGGTGACATCACGGTAGAGATTGTATGATATGGTCTGTAGGATCTCTGCCGAACTGACAAACTCTCCCACCTCCTTACCTACGGGAACACGGTAGAACCTGCTGATCTGCTCCTTTTCCAGATTGGGCACCTCAAACTTCTCATTACGGGACTTCAGTTCCTTGTCGGCATCGTCGAACCAGTACTTGAAGCCGCTCTTGTAAAGTTCATACGCCTCGGCAAAGATGGCGTCGTGGTCAATCTGATGCTCGTACGGGTTCTCTATGCTCTCCACCTCGAACGGCAGCCAGCGGCGCGTGCCCGAAGGGTCGTCGATAAACTGCAGGTTGTTGCCCGTACCGCAGAAAGTGGCTACGTGCTCCTCCCGCTCGGGGAAGTGGGCGTACGGCTTCCTCTCTTCCGTGAAACGGGTCGTGACGGCCCATTTCAGGCGGTTCATCTCAGAGGGTTTCAGTGCGTCGATCTCCTCACAGCATATCAAGGCGTAGCGTGACAGCTTCAGCACCTGGTCCGTATTCATCCTGACGATGTTGGCACTGCTGTGGAAGTATTGCCTAAGCGCGGGCGGCAGCAGTTGGCCGAACCACACGCTCTTGTATATCCCCTGACGCCCTATGAACACCAGGATGATCTCGTTCACCACATTCTCGTCGATCCATCCGGCCACCATGCCCACGAGCCATTTCCGCAGGTACATGTAGAAGAGGGCCTGTTCGTCGGTACCGCCCTTCACGTTGACCGTCATGGCAAGTTCGAAGATGGCCGCCCGGTCCTTGTCTGACGGCGGCAGGCGGTCGAGATACTCCCTGAAGGGATTGTAGAGCGGCACGAAGTCGGATCCGATGACGGTCCAGAGGTCACGCTCACGGATCTTCTTCCATTCGGAGAACAGCTGCATCAGGGAATCGCAGAACCGGTCGTTAATGGTATACCAGCGCGTTGCCGACCGCCATTCGTCGAGCGGCGACTTGCCTGAAGGATAGTAAATCCTGCTGGCAGTGTCGAACTCGTCTTTCATAGGCACCCTGAACTCTGGCCTGCCGGTGATGACATTATACCTGAGGAAGACATTGTCGCAGAGCATCTGTCGGAGTTCCTTCATTGTGGCATACACCTCCTGCCACGGTTTCTTGTGGCCGCTGTCACCCTCAGCTTTCTTGGTCCTTTTGGACCTTTTGTTATCTTTGTTTTCAAAGTTGTCGTTATTACTCATGATTGTTGTCGTTTCTATATGAGCCGGTTACAATATGTTTCAGTCCGTCGAGATAGTCACACTTCTCTTCCTCGGTCATGAAGAGCAGCAGCGCCAGCAGCGTCAACACGAAGTCCAGCGACTCTTCATCAGTCTTTTCCATCATCTGCAGCCGTCGCTCGTCGGTCATCCTGAATCCCAAGTTACAAAACATGATCGTGTAGTTCCTGCGCAACATCGTTCGCACACTGTCCACCAGCGAATAAAATCTCCGCAACTCCGGTGTTAGTTTTTTTTCTTTCATATATGCTTGGTTTTAAGTTTAAATAATTTGTCATGATGGGAGCAAAGGTACGGAAACCGCCTGAACCATGCAAGAGTTTTCTAATATCCATGTCCCAACAAATAGTCCTCATAAAAGAGTATGAAACCCTTATAAACACTGCCATTCCCGTGAAGACTACTTATAAACTGAAATCATGTCCCAACTTTTTGTGACTCTTGCGATATTTGTTTTTTCATACGCAAGACAGCCTTCCGGATGGCCTCTTGACTCCCAAGATTGGAGTGGCTCTCCAGATACCTACACAATTCAGAGGTGCTGACCTTGAAGACGTGCCAGTCTTTCACCAACAGCACGGCAAGCGCCCGGATGACGTACCATTTCTGTTCTTGAACAAAATTGAAATGCGATGCTTTCATGGGTTGGATGGTGTGAGTAGTATGTTTTTCCCATTCCTTCATCATAGTGATAAATTGGCTTTCAAAGGCTAACGGGACCAGTTTTCTCATAGGTGTGTCTGAGTCCCAAAGACATCGTCGTCGTTTTTTGTGTTTTTCAAGAATCTCCCGCCTGCGGGCCTTCAATTGGTTAATCACTGTTTGCAACTCACTGATCTGGAGGTCGATCGCTGCGACCTCCTGCTGCCACACTCCCCGAGTATGGCAGCACTTGCTGATAGATTTAGTCATGCTTTACCAATGGTTTGGTTATCCACAAAAGTGTGGTAAACCAAACCCTGGCAAAGTAGTAACTCTTTCAGTATAACGTTGAGCCTTGATGGAGGCTCAACATTCTGCACTAATCAGGTTCAACCGTAATCTGGTACTGGCCAATCACACCATCAGCGGTAGAAAGAGTCAAGAGGTACGTTCCCACAGTGAGGTAGTCGAGGCAATCTGTGTATGCATGTCCAGCAGTCAGAGACACCGTTGTGTTGATGTACGTCACGCCATAGCCCGTAAGGGTGATGTTCAGGCCCGTGATGTCGTTATTCGCATAGATGGCGAGATCGCCTGTGTAGTAATCCAAGTCGAAAGCAACCTGAGAAACGATAGGCCCCTTAACAGGGAAATCGGGAAAAGGCTTCAGTTCATCATACGGATAATGATCTGCAAACATTTGTAATGGGGATAGGGAAAAACCCATCAGTAAAGTAAACAATAATTTCTTCATAATTACATTTGATTTAAATTAGACGCTGCAAAGGTATAAACTCTATACCCACCAGAGAACAAAAACGTGTTTCTGTTTTCGAATGGTTTAAATACCTGATATTCAGGTGTGTTTTCTTTTGTCGATTATATTTTGGCTAATTCCAGAAACAGTTTTTTAACAAATATTTATGCACGAAACAAGTCCATAGCACTTTTCCAATCAATAAAAAACAGAATTATTTCATTTTATGAATATTATTGTTTACCTTTGCACCCATGATGAAAAAGACTTTTTACCTACTCCTGCTCTTGATGGCATTAGCCAGTTGTCATGAAAAGGGCGTGACAGAACGGATGAACGAGATAGATTCGTTAGTCATCCAAGAGCTATATGACTCCGCGTATGCGAGTGTGATGAGAATAGGCGTAACAGATCTTTCCGAAATGGATGATTCTGCTCATTATTATCTCCTATTAACTCAGACAAGTATCCTCACCCGGCATCCCGATACATTGGTCATGCTCGACAGCATTGTTATACCTTATTATATTAATGTAAGGAATCATGAGAAATTGGCTGAGGCATATTATTACAAAGCATATAGGATGGTAAGACAAAAGAATTATCCTGAAGCAACCCATTGGTATAAGAAAGCTGAAGAACAGTCTCTTCACTCCTCTAACCATCGTCTTCGGTATAAGATAGCAGAAAGTTTGGCGACTATCAATGAAATTGTAGGAAGTCACACAATGCAACTTGACTACGCCCAAAAAGCTCTTAAAATTGCTAAAGCGGCGCAAAATAAGGAGTGGATTGCCTATGCATATTGTAGAATGTCGTTTGCACACTCCAGATTACACCATAAAGACAGTGCTATGATATTGATGAATAAAGCTATACCATATTCTCGCTACATCAAGAAAAGAGATCTGCCAACCTTTTTGACCAATGCTGCCTATGTGTACAAGTACACCATGCCTGATTCGGCTAAGAAATACCTGATAATGTCTATGGAACAAGAAGAATCTTCAGTAACAATGCAGCATCTTGCAGATATTTATTATATAGAAGGAAACAAGGAAGAAGCCTATCGTTTATGGAAGAAGGCCCTTACCGTCAATGATGGAGTCCCCAAGGACAATGTCTTGCACAACATCCTGGACTATGACACGGATCACGGCCATACAGATCATGTATGTGAAACGGTGAACGAGATTCTACACATTAAGGACAGCATGCTAAACAGTCTGAGAAACGACACTATCAAAGACCTGCAACTGCGCTTTGACCATGAGGTGGCCATGCGTCGGCAGGAGCAAGTGATGGGCAACTGGCAGAAAGGCGTCCTCTTTGCTGTCATACTGATTGTTTTGCTGGCGGCATATATCGTCATTCGGAGAGTCTTGGAAAAGATGAAGATGCAGGATATTCAAATGCAAATTAACGACCACATCAGCCATATCCGTGAGTTGGAGGCCACTGGGGAGGATGCCCACGATACCATTGATAGTCTGAATAATGAGATTAAAAAACTGACAGAAGAAGAATCACCCAAACTGAAACAGGGCAGAATGCTTTATGACCAGATCATAGAAGGCAAGCCTATCAAAGACTGGACAATTAAAGAAAAGCGGTTGTTCATTAACTATTATATGGCTATCAATTACAGAACCGTTAGAAGACTAAAGAAGATGAAACGCCGTGAACCACTTACTGATCACAACTTGCTCTATCTGCTACTGATGGAAATAAAAGATCAGAATGAAGACGAAGTGGCAAAGATTCTATCAATTTCCGAAAACGGCATGCGTACGCTAAAGTCGAGGACTAAGCCTGTCGAGTAAAGTTAAGGTATATTCTTCTTTAAGCGGGTTAATTGTGTAAGACAGGCTTCATTAGCCTCACTGATGATGTCTGCTATAAGGTCAAGCTGTTGGAGAAAACTTCGTTGCTGCTTTTCATGGCTGATATATAACAGATATTCATCTTCTGTATTAAAGTCTTGGGCAAAAAGATTGTCCAGGCTGATTTTGCTTTGATAGAAATGGAGTGCGGCCATTAGGACCGAGGCATAGACCTCCTCGCCGTTCTCCAAACGGGAAACGGCCGGCTGTGTTTGCTCGATTGCTGCAGCCAACTGTTTCTGGCTCATTCCAAGCCGAGTCCGTATCAGTCTTAATCTCTCCCCTATTATTCGTGAATCTATCATCTGCTTAAAAGATTTCCTGCCAACGAGCAGACAGAAAGGAAAAGCGTAAGCTCGTTGCACCATTATCTACTCTTGGGTTTCAGCAGGACCCGCGCTATCTAATGAACAACTGCCTACGCCCAATATGATAGATGTCGGATGACAACATACCATGGACGTAAGCATTCTTCTGTCCATTATCCATAGCTTGGTTTTGCTGAATTCAAGAGTAGGGATAATATCCTTCCAAATGCTCCGTCGTCTAACTCCTGCTCGTAAAGCGGAGCCGATAACGAATGCAAAAATACAAAAACTATCCCATCCCGCAATAGGTTGTTAGCGATTTTTAAGAGTTTTGTCTCAAAAAAGAAACGCGAGTTATGTTTCTGTAATGCCCCAAAACGAATCCTAAAACCACGTGTATCCCTTTATTCATCGGACTTTTACGACATTAAAATATGAAACATAAAATGCTTGTGTCGTATTATAAAATAAACTATCTTTGCCCTCGAAATTCCTAAAACCAAAGAAGATGAAGAAAAAAAGTATTGAACGATTAATGATCCTATTTTCCCTATTTTGTACTGTGATTGCCAATGCACAGACAGAAGATGTCTACGTCCCCGACTCATTAGTGGATGACAGTATTCCGAACAGGGACACATATCAAGTGGAGATTCCCTTTTACCAATACAAATCACCTGAGGCTGCGGCCTTCAGAAAATATGGAGAGTACGCTGTCAACGAATATACAGGCAATCCCAATATCAACATCCCAATCTATACTCTTAACTATAAAGATATTGAGATACCAATTATCCTTACCTATGACGCCTCAGGTATAAAAGTAGACCAGGAGGCATCGTGGGTCGGACTCGGGTGGAACCTCATGGTGGGTGGTTGCATAAATTATGTGGCAGCAGGAGATGTAGACCCTAGAACACTAAACACAAATGCATCGGACTGGGAACAATTTGCTTCGCAGGGTAATGGTGATATCAATACATTTACCAGCAACCTAGTTATTGGAAACGGTGATCAACTCAGTCAGAATTATCCCATACTAGATGATCTGACGCATGGCTATGGAGAGACGGACTACTTTTCCGCTAATTTCTTAGGCCAGACACTGCTGTTTATGTATGACCGTTCGACTAACCAATATAGGATTATTGGAAATGGCAGTGACGTTTACAAGATAGAAGACACAAACCACTGCTCCTATGCCAACATTGATAATGCGGCGTGGAAAATCACAGATGGCAATGGAACCCAATATTTTTTTATGCAAGGAGAAGTAACCAACGGTACAAGCTTTCAAAGCATTTATACTTCTGCATGGTATCTCCATCAAATCATAACCCCAGAAGGCTCTCGGGTCAACTTTAGCTATACATCCGATATTTATGATATACCATGTCGGGCTCGAATGTATGAACAAAATGATTTTGTGACCAGCTATGAGATCATTAGCTTCGGACAGAATGGGGGTATGGTTAGTTATCCCGGGCATGGATATAACAGTTCTCTTACGACGTCGACCTATTATATGCATGCCCGCTATCTCAGCAGCATCACAACCTCATCGGAAACGATAACATTCACACTTGGGAGTAGAACCGATCTGACTAATGCAAGGAAATTGGATAAAATAACCATTCATTCAAATATCTCAAACCAGACAGTCAAGGAATACCAGTTTAACTACTCCTATTTCACGGCATCGACTGTTGGTGGTGATATGCTGACGGGCAGTACTGGTTCTTTCAGCTATGATATTGACAAAGGACAGCGCTTAAAACTAACTTCGATAGATGAGAAGGCTGATCAAATCACCTTAAGTACAAGTTTTGAATATAACGAGAAGAAGTTGCCTCTGAAGACATCTGCTGCCAAGGATTTCTGGGGTTACTACAACGGAAAAGAAAATTACATTAACGGACGGCTTACTCTGCTACCTACTCCCAAATACCTCCTGAGCCAGTCAGATACATATCTGACGAATGAGGTCAAGGCCTATTCCGGAGCCAACCGTTACTGCAATAAGGATTCCATACAGGCTGCAGTGCTCAATAAAATTATCTATCCTACTAAAGGATATACCATGTTTGTATTTGAACCGCACCAGTTTGTCTCATCACAATATCCAGAAACGGGCTTCTTCTTAACAAACCATTATTACAAATACTTGTCTGATCATGGGAACAGTCCAACATCAAATCCTTCTGCACACGATCAGTTTACAATGAATGGGAATGCCAGCGGAAGTATCACTTTAGTGTTTAGCGGAACCTTATCGACTCTCTATACAAATAATGCACACGTATCGATCATTCCGCAAAATCCTAATATTGGCACTACACAGACATTCGATCTTTCTTTGGCGACCGAGTACCAAAGAGCATACGATTCATACTTTACCAAGACAATCCAAGTCAGCCTGCCAGCCACTTCATATACAGTGTCTGTTTATTGTCCGAAGATTGGAAGCAGTTATTACGTCTCTGCTACACTAGATTTGACGGCACTGCCAGAAGCAAGTAATGTGCCTGTTAGCACAGGTGGAGGTTTAAGAATCAAAAGAATTGAGAATTATAACCACGACAACGCATTACTTGACTCCACGGCCTATCACTATCTGGATACCAATGGAAACTGTTCAGGCCAGCTGCTCCACCCCATGCTGTTATATGAAAAAAAAGAAATAATCAGAATTGTTACAAATAACGACCCTAATAATCCTAGTGGAAGAACCAGATTCGACATCTTGAGGCTGAAGCAGTCTTCCTCGGCAATGACTGCCTTCTCTCAGGCATTAAGTGGCGGAATTGTCGGTTATTCTTCGGTCATAAAGGAGACATATAATGCACAAGGTAACAGACAGATTAGTGTTGAATCTTCCTACCTGAATAATATGCCGCTGCTTTATTACAGCAAATACTATTACGGTACGGACAACAACGGCAACATTTTATCACAGATTATCAGAAATGCGGTTAACAATCCTCTACTGAAAGTAGAGAACTCCTATGGGCAAACCACCTCGACTTTTGGACATATCCTGCTAATGGAAGATAGGGTCATTTATGAGCATGACGCCTTTTACAATGCATCTGACTTCCCACGCTATCAGTTCTGGCATTTCCCGTTCAAATATAAATGGAACAAACTCCTACAGACAACCACCACGACATATGACGGGACTAACACACAGGTGAAAACCACTTCATACGACTACAATACAACCAATCACCATGTATGGAAGGAAACATCCAACTCAAGCGACAGCAATATTACTTATATCACCGAGTACAAATATCCATGCGACTACCCCACAGAATATCCTTGTAGCTTGATGTGCAACTCAACAAATTTCATGCTTTATCCCGTTATTGAGCAGAGTTTGAGTGCCACAGTGAATGGTTCGACCAGTTTAATCAAGAAAAGGAAGGAGACCTACACCGCATACAATAATAAATACAGGGATGCAATTTATAACAGCCGTGTGTTCTTGCCAACGGCCACGTCTTTTGCGCTGAACGGAGGCTCACTTGAACAAAGATTGACCTATGTCTATAACGACAAATGCGACAGAATCAGCATCACCAAGGATTCCGAGAAGGTAACCTACCTTTGGGCCTATAACTATATGTATCCCGTAGCCGAAATCAAAGGAGCCACCTACAGCGATCTCACAGGCTGGGGACTCACGACACAGATTTCCAACCTGGCAACAATGACTAATACGTCGAATGTCTTGTCAACACTGGCGACTATCAGGTCATCATTGGCCAGCAGACCGGTACTGATGACCTCCTACACCTATGACCCACTGGTCGGCATCACCAGCATGACAACCCCCAACGGCACCAAGACTACCTATAACTATGATGTCATGGGCCGACTCTCAAGTGTTCAGAACCACGGCAACAACACTGTCCAACAACATAGCTATCACTATAAATAATAAATAAGGTATGGAAAGACATCATTTTAAAACGGTCATAGCCCTTCTTTGGCTATTGACAGTCCCAAGCCTTGTGATGGCACAGACCGCCACGGAGAACTACGTCAAGAGCGAGGCCTTCATCAATGGCAATGGCGGCAAGGTGACCACCGTACAGTATTACGACGGACTGGGACGCCCCACGCTGAACGCCACCAACAGTATGGGCAAGAATGGGAATTATGTGTACACCCTTCAGCAGTACGACCATGGCGACAGGGTTTCAGAACAGAGCATCCGAGCATACGGCGGAACCACACCTGTTTATACTACAAGCCTCAACTGGATGGATACGGACACGCATCGTTCAACTACCTATACTTACGACGCTCTCGACCGTGTGACCATAGAGAAAGGCCCGGGTGACCTGTGGCACAACAACGGCAGGTTTAAGCGGACCGCCTATCTCCTGAACTCGACCAGCGAAGTGAAACTGTACACGGTGTCGGGCAACACGCTGACACATAACAGTCAGAACCCCTATTACGGTCAGGGTAAACTCACCGTTGTAAAGAGCTTGGACGAGGACAGCTGCGAAACCCGAGTCTACACCGACATGCAAGGCCGGACGGTGATGGAGCGCCGTATCAACGTCTCCGTCAACTACGACACCTACTATGTCTACGACTATCTGGGCAACCTGCGCTATGTGCTGCCACCGAAGGCCTGCGACAACATGACCAACGATTCATGGACTATGAGCTCAACACCAGTCCAGCAATACGGCTACTACTATGAGTACGACACCCGCGGCCGCTGCACCAAGAAACAACTGCCGGGCTGCGATTACATGACCATGACATATGACACGGACGACCGCTTGATTGCCTCACAGGACGGCAAACAGCGGAATTCCTCATCACCGACCACCACCTATTATGAGTACGACACGTTGGGCCGGCAGACCGTGATGGGCATCAAGTACCCGTCGGGCTCCAAAATACCGCTGCTCGAGACCTTTTACGACGACTATACATTCCTGACAAGCACGGAAACCACAAAGGTGGGATTCGACAGCAACAACGGCTACGAGTCGACATACGCCAGTGCCAAGGGACTTCAGACGGGCAGCCGCGTCCACCACCTGGACAGCCCGTCATCATACGAGGTGACGACCATGTATTACAATGCCTACGGCGAGATGATACAGCAGCGGTCCACCAACCACCTCTCAGGCAACGACGACAACTATATCCAGTACAACCACTATACAGGCAAAGAACTGTATCACAAGCACATCCACTCGGCATCTGGACAGACCACCCACACTGAAGTATATACTTATGTGTACGACCAAGCCGACCAATTACAGTATATCAGGCATAAACTGGACAACAACTCGCAGGTGACCCTCAGCACCCTGACTTACGACTATATAGGACGAGTGGCGAGCAAGGGTTCGTCCGTCAGTACGCAAACCTACGGCTATAATATCCGCGACTGGCAGAAGAGTATCTACAGCACGAACTTCGAGGAGTACATCGGGTATAATGAGACGTCTGGCGACATAGTCCCCACAAACAAGTACTACAGCGGCAACATCGGTGCCGTCAAATGGAAGACTGGGAACGAGACCAAGACACGTGGATATAACTTCACCTACAACAAGCTGGGATGGCTGACCAGAGCAGACTATCAGGAGAACGGCAGCAGCCTATCCCGCTTCCGGACAGCCTACTGGTATGACAAGATGGGCAACTTTACCTCAATAGAACGGTGGGGCCTTCAGGACGGAGGCGGCTACGACTATATAGACGACCTGGAGTTCACATATACCGGCAATCAAGTGAAGTCGGTTGAGGATTATGAAACGGATCCGACATACAATGGGGCTTTCAACTTTGTGGACGGAGCAAACGGCACGACAGAGTACACTTACGACCAAAATGGCAACATGACGAAAGATTTAAATAAAAACATTTCGTCAATTAGCTATAATTTATTAAATTTGCCGTCGAATATCAGTTACAGTTCGGGCAAGTCTGCCGCATACATCTACGATGCTACGGGCAAAAAGCTGAGAACCAGTTACAAAGCCTCTGCCTCTGCGACAGCCGTCCCGACGGACTATTGCGGGAACATGATATACGAGAACGGTGTATTGAAACAGATTCTGGTGGACGGTGGATACATGACGGTGACCGGCACTCCCTTCTACTTCTACTATCTGCAAGACCATCTGGGCAGCAACCGCGTGGTGGTAAGCCCTGCGGGTACGGCCACTCAGGTGAACCACTACTATCCCTTCGGCGGACTGTTCGGTGAGAGCACGGGGAATACTGTCCAGCGGTTCAGGTACAACGGCAAGGAATTCGATCGCACCCATGGCATTGACTGGTATGACTACGGTGCCCGACACATGAGTCCGGATGTAGGACGCTTCACGTCCGTCGACCCCATGGCGGAGAAATATTACAACATCAGTCCTTATGCGTATTGTGCGAATAATCCGATTAATAATATTGATATAAAGGGTGATAGCATTTTTGTAATGATAGAAAATATCGGTGCATTTGGATTTGGTCATTTGGGTATGTTAATACAAAATGATAATGGTAAATGGGCATATTATTCTAAAGATGGATCAACAGAATGGGGCGGTCTTTTTGGAAATCCGAAAGGAATGAAAGGAGAATTTGTTTATTCTTCTCCAGAAGATTTCTTTGAAAAAATGACTCAAGAAATAAATAGAAATTATAGTGAAGGTTATTTGATCCCATCATCCCGGGAGGAGGATGCAAAAGCTATAGAGGCAGCAGTGAATGAAATTGATAAGACATATAATCCTTTAGGATCAAATTGTGCAGTAACGGTACAAAAAGCACTAGAATCCGCAAACAAGGAATCAGGCCTTCCAAAAAATTTTAATAATGCAAAAGATATTGACCCTGCTGCAGCAGCAATTGATGTTATTATGAGAGGGAAGTTGCCTACTCAGATATATAATGCTATAAAAAAACAAAACTTAGGATCAGTAAAAAAACCTAAAAGAAGATGAAAGCAATAAAAATTGAAATAATCATATTGATAGCACTTGTCATAGCAGAGTGGTTTGAAGCCATTAATTTTTTATTTGCTCTTTTTATATCTATAACCATATTAACTGTTATATTTATAACTGCTATCATTTTTCTTCTGCGAAGGAAATTCAAGCAGTTCTTATATCTGTTTTTGGTTACCATAGTTGTAATGACTGTGACATATCTCATTGGTGTTGAAGTGCCCCCATATTTCCGTAAAAGATTAGTAGAAGAGAGCTATTCTATAATAGAGTCAAAAAAGAATAAAGCTTTTGTTTGTCAATATGAAGTCTTGGACACAACAACCTTTCATAAATATTTTATTAGTGCAAAAGAGATCTTTGCAGAAAAGTCTCACTTGCATAAAGGCTGGTACAGAAGAGATTTCTATTACAATGATACCATCTCAAATTTGATACTCGTTGAAGATGGTAATATAGTAAGAGGACCTGTTGGTGGAGATTGGAACGTGAAAAAGACAGCATTGATTACGTTCGCTGGGAAAAGGAAACAATTCATAATTTTCAATGTCACTATTAGAGACACCCTTTACATAGAAATAATAAATGAAGAAAAAGAGGTCATAGATTCTCTTTCCTTTGTAAGAATAGAAGATCGAAGGGACAAGTCTTTGGTCGATTTACAATTTAAACACTAAAATAATATGAAGAAGTTACTATTTGTAATCATAGCAATGGCTGTCTGCACGACAATGAGCGGACAGCAGATAAATCAGTCGGATAACCGCTATCGCAGTTATGACGTGCTGGAGAAGAAACAGGTCTCAGTAAAAGGCTTTGATCTGAATAGCAAAAAGTGTGTTTGGAGTCTGGAGGATGCAGAACTGTCAGAAAATTCATACAACGCCGAGTATTCAACAGAGACGGACACGCTAATGGCTGTGGAGCGTGGCGACCGCACGTACTACAGTCAGGATCGTAGTACAGTAAGTATTATCGGCTCGGAGAACTTCATGGAGCTGATAAGTTACGACATGCCCGAGATTTGGCTCAGGTTCCCGATGCAAGTGGGTGACAGCGTTTGCGGCTTCTTCAACGGCTCTGGGCCATACTGCGAACGGTTCTTCATGCGCCGCTATGGTACATATAAGACAAAGGCAGATGCAGCAGGAACCTTGGTGCTGCCCAAAGGTGACTCTCTTCGTAATGTCATCCGTCTGCATACGGAACGTTACGTAGGCACCATCACCGTGCCCATCGACACGATGGAGAAAAAGATTCCTGCCTTCACCGTCGACAGCATCATCAGGCTCTTGGTACCCGACACGGCAAAGGTGCGTGAAGACGTCTACCGCTGGTATGCCGAGGGCTTCCGCTACCCAATACTGGAGGCCAAGAGCCTGAGTTTCTGCGACTCGCTGCTGACGGAGGAGATGTACTACTGCCCGCCGGATATGCAGCGAACACTAGCCAACGACGAGGAGAATGAACGGATACGGACTCGTCTGGCCGAGGAGGAACGGGCTCGATGGCTGGCATCATCACCCGATGAGGATAGCAATCCGAAGAGCCGCGGCAAGGACGGCTTTACCTACAACCTCCCTCAGGATGATAACAGCGACCAGGTAACTATCAATTATTCCACAGATCACGCCACCAAGATGACTGCCCTGGTGACCAATGCCCTTGGCTACGTTTATCGCCGCGCCGATCAGTCCTGCGCCGTCGGCAACGGCCAGGCCACCATCGACTGCTCCGGCCTCCGCCGCGGCCAGTACATCCTCTACATCAATGTGGACGGCGAACAATACGCCGAAAAAGTCAATTTGAAGTAAGGAACAAAAGACACTGGACTATCGGAAACAGAATCTGTCCCCAAGGCTAAATTGTTTGATGGGGCAAGTCACTTACTCCCGTGATTCTGGCCAGTTGGCGAACGCCAAGCCCATGCTTGAGTGCCGACTCAATAATATAATTGCGCTCTTTTCGTTTGAAAGTCTGAATGACACAGATGTTAGGATCCGAGCATAGTTTCCTTAGCAAATCCCTCGCTTCGGAATCGCAGATATGGTGAAGTACAGTTTTCTCATCTTCTTTTTCCAGCGGGTCTTCAAACATTTCCAGAGGTGATGAAACCTGTTCAATCAGTTCGTGCTGATTTATCCTCTTGATGCAGTCCTCATCATCTTCAAATATACTCTGTCGGTTTACTCCCCTGAGCATCACATGATAGATACCCGTTGCGCTTTGTTCTCGTGAATGCCTTGGCATAATGTTGTTCTCCAATTTTAAAATTAAGTTTAACAACGCAAAGGTAATAAATTGACATGAAATGACCAAGAAAAAGAAGTGTTATTTTGAAATATCTGCCTCATTTTATCTCCTTTCGTGGAGTTTTCCAAAGATTTGCTTGTCAGTTTGTCAGAAACTTCGTATATTTGCCTGCGAAAGAAAGAATCAAAGATGGAAGGATATGGAATTGATGTTAATCAGAAAAAGTGGGTCGGAGAACCGTCCCCTGACCCACCATGAATGATGATGATATGAAGAACTTTAAGGATATTACAGACAATTTGCAGAAGTCAGACGAATTGGAAAAGCCAGGTAAAGTAATTATTAAAGATGATTATGATGAATTTATCGAAAATAAGTAGAATTAATATGGTCATAATATATTTATGTCAGTTATTTTTTCTTTCCTGTATTTCTGTATATACTTATTGGGAGGATTATACAAAACAGGAGCAGGAAAGAATGCTAGATACACTTCCTGATAATAAAGAATTAAAAGCTGTGTATTTAGGTGAATATACTCTTACTGACGATGATAGAACTAATGAATTATTAAAAAAATTGTGTATATTATACAATGATAATGATCGAATGTTTAAATTCCATTTGTTAAATAAGATTCTAACTAATTCTGATGGAGCATTAGGAGAAATGGTGAGTTGTTATTGCTTGCAGTTTTTTAATAAAAACACGAACTATGTAATAAAATATTTTGGAAGAGATAATAGTATTAAAGAAATATATGCATATTACATAGCAGCTGAATTGTATTATGAAGGAATTGATGTTAATAAGTATAAATCCACAATTATAAAAGAGACTAAAATAAAAGAAAAAGAGATGTTAAAGAGGTTTCTTTCTGATGTCGAAAAGCAATATCTATCAATTAAAGATCGAAGGGACAGGTCTTTGATCGATTTACATTTAAAAAACTAAAATTATATGAAGAAGTTACTATTTATAATTATAGCAATGGCTGTCTGCACGAATATACGTGGGCAGCAAATCAACCAGTCGAATAACCGCTATCGCAGTTATGACGTGCTGGAGAAGAAACAAGTCTCAGTAAAAGGCTTTGATCTAAATAATAAAAAGGGCGTATGGAGTCTGGAGGATGCAGAACTGTCTGAAGGCACCTACAAAGCCGAGTACTCAACTGAGACAGATACGCTGATGGCTGTAGTAACATCCAAATAGAGTAACTTTCTGGCAGATAGTTTGGCTCTTTCACAAAAAGTTCGTATCTTTGTGGCCAATAAATAAGACGAAGATGGACGAAAGACAACGTATAGAGCAGTTGCGCAGAGAACTGCACGAGCATAACTACCGTTATTACGTACTGAACCAACCTACTATCGGCGACCAGGAGTTCGACTTCATGATGCATGAACTGCAGGATTTGGAAGCACGTCATCCGGAAATGGCAGATGAAAACTCCCCAACTCAGCGCGTGGGTAGTGACCTGAACGAAGAGTTCCGGCAGGTAGAGCATAGATATCCTATGCTTTCGCTGGCTAATACCTATAATGAGCAAGATGTTAGCGATTGGTATGAAAGTGTCAAGAAGGGTCTGGCTGGCGAGGAGTTCGAGGTGTGCTGTGAGATGAAATACGACGGTCTCTCCATCTCGCTGACCTATGTTGACGGACGGTTGACGCAGGCCGTTACACGTGGTGACGGTGTGAGGGGTGATGATGTGACGGCGAACGTGAAGACCATACGCAGCATACCGCTGGTATTAGCAGGAACATCCGAGAAACCAGAACAATTAGGTAATCTGTTTGCGACGCCCTCCTATCCACACGAATTTGAGATTCGTGGTGAGATACTGATGCCATGGACGGTGTTCGAACGTCTGAACAAAGAACGTGAGGAGGCAGAGGAGCCGTTGTTCGCCAACCCGCGAAACGCTGCCAGTGGCACGTTGAAGAGCCAGAAGTCGAGTCTTGTGGCTTCACGACAGTTAGATGCCTACCTCTATTATCTACTGGGAGAAGAACTTCCTGCCGATGGTCACTATGAGAATCTGGAAGCAGCTCGTTCGTGGGGCTTCAAGATTTCGGAGGGAATGAAGAAGGTGAAGACCTTACAGGAAATCTACGACTTCATCAACTATTGGGACAAAGAACGCAAGAGTCTTCCTGTAGCAACTGACGGTATCGTATTGAAAGTTAACTCCTTACGTCAGCAGCGTTCTCTCGGTTTTACGGCTAAGAGTCCGCGCTGGGCAATAGCATATAAGTTCAAGGCAGAGAGAGCCTGTACGAGACTGAATGAAGTGACTTATCAGGTGGGCAGGACTGGTGCCGTTACCCCTGTAGCAAACATGGATCCCGTACAACTGGCAGGCACCACTGTGAAGCGCGCCACGTTGAACAACGAGGACTTTATCAAGAGTTTCGACCTGCATATCGGCGATTACGTGTATGTGGAGAAAGGCGGTGAGATTATCCCAAAGATAGTGGGTGTGGATATCGACCAGCGTCCCATCATAGCACAGCCCGTACAGTTCATCAAGCATTGTCCGGAGTGTGGCACACCATTGGTAAGATACGAGGGTGAGGCAGCCTGGTACTGTCCGAACGATACCGGCTGTCCGCCACAGATAAAAGGACGTATTGAGCACTTCATAGCCCGTAAGGCGATGAACATAGACTCGTTGGGTCCTGAGACCATTGACGACTACTACCGTCAGGGACTTATCCACAACGCTGCAGATCTTTATAAGATTGAAGTACAGCAAATCAACGGCGACGGTAGCCGCACAAAGTCGGCACAGAGGATTGTAAATGGTATTCAGAAGTCGAAAGAAGTGCCATTTGAACGCGTGGTGTTTGCCCTCGGCATACGGTTTATAGGTGAGACTTCGGCCCGACTCTTAGCACGTCATTTCAAGAACATCGATGCCCTGATGTCTGCTGGTATAGAGGATTTGCAGGAAGTGGAGGGTATCGGTGAGGTGATGGCGAAGAGCATTATCACCTACTTCCACGACGAGAAGAACCGTGAGATTGTGGAGCGTCTGCGCAGTTATGGATTACAGATGGAACTGAGTGAGGAGCAGACGGCACTGGCATCAGATAAACTGGCTGGTCAGAGCATTGTCATCAGCGGGGTGTTCTCTCATCACAGCCGCGATGAGTACAAAGCACTTATCGAACAGCACGGTGGCAAGAACGTGGGGAGCATCAGTGCTAAGACCTCGTTCATACTGGCAGGCGAGAACATGGGGCCGTCGAAACTTCAGAAGGCCGAGAAACTTGGTATCAAGATAATGAGTGAGGACGAATTCCTTGAATTAATCAGTTGATTTATTCGTCCCAATAACTGATGGTCCTCATTTGTTCCACCGTCTGTATCTGTGTACGCTGGCCTTTCTCCCAATAAGTGAGTTGCATCTTGTTCTGCGTCCAATTGTCGTTGTCGTCACGCTCTGAGTAGTCGTTCTTCGTGTTGATTGAAACGATACACTCATTTTCTTTGTTGAAAACCTTCATGCTCAGTTGTGAGATCTCATTGCTGCCGTTATAACGGTATTCATAAACGGAGCGCAGTCCTGAAGTAGAGTTCAAGAGGGTACGCTTCATCAGACAACCGTCATCGGCGTACTCGTAGGTGAGTTGGCTGTAGCCGCCTGTCTTCTCTTTCATGGCTGCCCTGATAAGATAGCCCTGGGCATTGTACTCACGCTGCACCAGTTCATCATTCTCCAGACGTCCTGTCTCATCAAAGTGCTCGATGTCGTTCTCAATAACAGGATTACTTGTGATGACCTCCTGCACGAGTCCCCTCAGTCCCATGTTTGCGGCATCCTTGTAATAGGGCGACGAACTGAGGTAATAATAGCGAATGGAGTGACGACCCTGTTCATCAATGGGTGTTGACTGCTGTATGTAGCCATAGCTGTTCAGTTTGTATAGCGAGCCGTCGCCCTTAGCCTTGAAGTTACCCCATTCCCGCTGAAGTCGTCCAATAAGGTATTTCTGATTTCGATCGTAGAGGTCGTTAGTGCGGTAAGGACCACAGGTGACCATTGCATCGGAAAACATCTTGGTACGCTCGTTGATGGTGACAATCATCGATGACTTAATGCCGTAGAAATCACCTTCGAAATAATAGGTGTCAGGCTCAGGCTCCTCTGGATGAACTTGTACGAAGCCCGCTGCTTCCAGCGCTGGCAGAAACACGGAGTCTGGCCCCTCCAAAGGAACACCCATCATAGATATGCTCTTAGCATCAGCAGAGGTCTGTGCGAAGACTCCTGCAAATGAAAGGGAAAAGAGTGCAAATAACAATAATGTCTTCATTTGCGTGCAAAGGTAGTGCAAATAATTGACATGACGAAATATTTAGCACTATTTTAATTTCGAATAATCCTGAAAACTTGCTTCATTGATTGTTTTTTTGTAACTTTGCCATCAAAGATGGCGAAATTACTCCGTCTCGGCAAAAAAAGAAACGAGTTTCTTTGTTTTGCGCTCGACTTTTCGTAATTTTGCACCCAGAAAGTTACTCAATATAAGAAATAGAATGATAAAGACCACCATAAAACTAGCGGCAGACACACACGTCGGTTATGTAAGAAGCAACAATGAAGACAACTTCATATTATGTAGCAACTTCGATTCCGCAGACTGGCATTCGCAGAAGACTATTTTGGATGTCAATCCTGATGAATATGGCGTGCTGGCTGTGGTGGCTGATGGCATGGGAGGAATGATGGCTGGAGAAGTGGCTTCCGCAATAGCCACAGACACTATTAAAAACCAATTTACTTTAGAGCGTATCAAGAAAGCGATTGACAATGATGAGCAGATGCTCCAGCTCATGGAGGAAACCGTCAGTATAGCCAATGATAACATTTTAAATCATAGTAGAGTTCATCCTGAGACTAAAGGTATGGGCACCACGCTTGTAATGGCCTGGATTGTTAACGGAAAAGCATACATCTGCTGGTGCGGAGACAGCCGTTGCTACGTTTATAACGATTATGGTGGTCTCATCCAACTGACCCGTGACCATTCTTATGTTCAGGAACTCGTTGACATAGGACAACTTGATTCGGAGAATATGCACAGCCATCCATACGCCAATATTATCACTCGCTGTCTCGGAGATGCCGGCAATGCTGCTCAGCCAGAATGTCATGTATACAATATGAATGACGGCGATATTATCTTGCTTTGCAGCGACGGACTGACCACGATGTGCCGGGATAAGGAAATAGAACAGATAATGAAGGAGCATGACCCTGCGGTGTGCTGCGAAAATCTAATCTCATCGGCCTTAAAGAGAGGTGGATATGACAATGTGACTATAGCTATGTGTGAATATAGAACAGAAAAAGGATGAAAAAAAGAGGACTAGTTTTGGAAGGTGGAGCGATGCGAGGTCTGTTCACCAGTGGTATCCTTGATGTGATGATGGAGACTGGCATTGAGCCAGACGGACTGATTGGTGTATCTGCTGGTGCAGCTTTTGGTTGTAATTATAAGTCGCGACAGCCTGGTCGGGCAATAAGATATAATAAAAGGTACGCACGTGAGAAACGTTATTGCAGTTGGCTGTCGTGGCTGAAGACAGGTGACCTGTATAATGCTGAGTTCGGCTATCACGTAATACCGAAGAAATATGATTTGTTCGACGACAAAGCCTTCGAGCAGAATCCTATGGAGTTCTATGCCGTATGTACTGATGTGGAAACCGGTCTTCCCGTCTATAAGAAACTGGAGGAAGGCACTCACCTCACCTATGATTGGATCCGAGCGTCGGCATCTATGCCGCTTGCTTCAAAAGTGGTGGAGTTGGAGGGCATGAAGGTGCTTGATGGTGGAGTAGCAGACTCTATCCCCCTCAAATTCTTTGAAAGCATCGGCTATGACAGAAACGTGGTTATTCTCACACAGCCAGAAGGCTACGTTAAGGAGCACAACCGCTTGATGCCATTGATGCGTATCGCACTCAAGAAGTATCCTAAAATGATTGAGGCTTTAGATCAGCGACACATCATGTACAACTGTCAGTTGGATTATGTACGGCAAGCTGAACGGGAAGGACGCTGTATAGTCATAAGGCCTGACGATAAACTGCCAATCGGACACATCTCACATGATCCTGAGCAGATGCAGCGGGTATATGAACAGGGCCGTGATATGGGTTTCAGAAATATAGAAAGATTAAAGGAGTTCTACCAATGAGAATAGACATTATCACCGTGTTGCCAGAGATGCTTGAGGGCTTTGTCCATGAATCCATCCTGGCACGTGCCGAAAAGAAAGGACTGGCGGAGATACGCCTGCATAACCTGCGCGACTACACCTTAGACAAGTGGCGTCGTGTCGACGACTACCCGTACGGTGGGTCGGCAGGAATGGTCATGCAGTGCGAGCCCATCGACCGTTGCATCTCCGCACTGAAAGCCGAACGCGATTACGACGAGGTGATCTTCACATCTCCTGACGGAGAGCGCTTCAACCAGCATATAGCTAACGAACTCTCGCTCAAAGGCAACCTTATCATTCTCGCAGGCCACTACAAGGGTATTGATCAGCGCATCCGCGACCACCTCATCACCCGTGAGATCTCCATTGGCGACTTCGTACTGACGGGTGGTGAACTGGTAGCTGCGATGATTGCCGATGCTGTGGTTCGTGTGGTTCCTGGTGTCATCGGCGATGAACAGTCTGCCCTCTCCGACTGCTTCCAGGATGACATCCTCGCCGCTCCCATCTACACCCGACCTGCCGACTATAAAGGTTGGAAGGTGCCGGAAATCCTCCTCAGTGGGAATGAGGCCAAGATTCGCGAATGGGAACTCGACCAGGCAATGGAGCGCACCCGACGCCTCAGGCCCGACTTGCTAAAATAAAAAAACAGCGCCGTTTGGCGCTGCTTTTATTTTGCATATTTCTCGGTCTGTTGGCGGATAAGTTCGGTATCGTTGAAATAATCAATCCGCATTGCCTTACGGACCTCGTCCATCGTCTGGGCTCCCACCTCGCGGGCCTGTTCAGTACCCTTCTTCAGGATATTGTAGATTTCCGGGATATCCTTCTCAAACTCAGCACGACGCAGGCGCATGGGCTCGAGGAACTTGTTGAGTACCTGGTTGAGGAACTTCTTACATTTCATATCACCCAGACCGCCGCGACGGTAGTGGTCTTTCAGTTCGTCGAGATTCTGGTACTCAGGCCAGAACTCAGCAAAGTCAGCATCACATGAGAAGGCGTCGAGATAGGTAAAGACGGCGTTGCCCTCCACATGACCGGGATCGTTGAGGTTGATATGCTCAGGATCGGTATACATCGAGCGCACCTTCTGCCACACATCGTCGGCAGTATCGGAGAGGTAGATGCAGTTGCCTAACGACTTAGACATCTTCTCCTTACCATCCGTACCTGGTAGACGACGGGCCGTCAGATTCTCAGGCAACAGGATGTTCGGCTCTACCAGCACCTCAGCATAGGTCGTGTTGAAACGGCGCACCAGTTCGCGACATACTTCGAGCATAGGCTCCTGATCCTCACCGGCAGGCACGGTAGTAGCCTTGAAAAGCGTGATGTCTGCAGCCTGAGAGACAGGATAGCAGAAGAATCCGAGGGGGATACTCTCACCCTCGAAGCCACGCATCTTGACTTCCGTCTTCACCGTCGGGTTGCGCTGCACACGACTCACGCTGACGAGGTTCATCAGATACGTCGTCAACTCAGCGAGTTCGGGAATCTGACTCTGAATGAAGAGCACGCACTTCTCCGGGTCGAGACCAGCTGCGAGATAGTCGAGAGCCACCTCTATGATGTTCTGACGAATTTTCTCGGGGTTGTCGGCATTATCGGTCAAAGCCTGTACATCGGCCATGAACACAAACATACGGTCATAATCGCCCTGATTCTGCAATTCGACACGACGGCGGAGCGAACCGACATAGTGTCCTAAGTGGAGTTTTCCGGTGGGGCGGTCACCGGTCAATATTACTTTTCCCATTGTATTTCTTAGTCTTTGTTTTCAAATTTTTGTGCAAAGGTAGTACTTTTTTTTCAGACAGAAGAACATAAGGACACAATTTTCCGCCTCCCTGCATAAATAATGCAAAAAAATGACATGAAGGTTATGCATTTTAATAAATAATATGTATCTTTGCCCTCAAAATAGTTACAAAGAATACATTTAAGACTTTATGTTTAGTAAGGAAACATACATTCATCGCCGTACTGAGTTGAAGAAACTTGTCGGCAAAGGAGTGATTATCCTCTTTGGTAACAATGAGGCTCCGGCTAACTATCCTGCCAACTCATATGCCCCGATGCGACAGGATTCTTCATTCTTGTACTACTTCGGACAGCATCGCGACGGTCTGGTGGGTGTGATTGACATCGATAACGATGAAGAATGGCTCTTCGGCGACGATATCGATGTGGAGGATATCGTATGGATGGGCTACACCCCGTCCGTAGCAGACCTCGCCGCAGAAGTGGGTATTACCAGAACCGCCCCTATAAAGGTGCTTAGTGAGGTATGCAGCCGTGCTTCTGCAACACACAGGACCATCCACTTCTTGCCGCCTTACCGTTTCGATACGAAGATTCAGATCATGGATCTGTTAGGTATTCATCCTGACGAGCAGAAGACGAAGGCGTCACTTCCTCTGATTCAGGCAGTTGTGAAGATGCGTTCAACCAAAGAGTTACAGGAAATTGAAGCCATTGAACGTGCCTGTGACGTGGGCTATACCATGCATACGACTGCCCAGCGTCTTATACGTCCCGGCATCACAGAACGTTACGTAGGTGGTCAGGTAGACGGTATTGCCCGCAGTCTTGCTCAGGGTGTCAGCTTCGCAACCATCTTCTCTCAACACGGTGAAATCATGCATGGCAACCCCTCTGACGCCAAGCTCGAAGCAGGTCGTCTTGCGCTCTGCGACGCTGGTTGTGAATTGGACGACTACTGTTCTGATAATACTCGTACGATGCCCGTCACAGGAAAGTTCACGGAGCGACAATTAGAGATTTACAGTATTGTGGAAGCCTGTCACGACTATGTGCTCGAAGTAGCCAAGCCCGGTGTGAAATATATGGATGTCCACTTTGCGGTATGCCGTCTGATGACAGAGCGGCTGAAAGAGCTCGGTCTGATGAAAGGTGACACCGATGAGGCTGTTGCAGCAGGTGCTCACGCCATGTTCCTGCCTCACGGCTTAGGACACATGATGGGTATGGACGTCCACGATATGGAGGGACTGGGACAGATCTACGTGGGCTTCGACGAGGAGACGCGTCCGAATCTGGAACAGTTCGGTACTAACTGTCTGCGTATGGGTCGGAGATTGGAGGAAGGTTTTGTGCTGACCGATGAGCCTGGCATCTACTTCATCCCCGCCCTTATCGATGACTGGAAGGCCAGCGGACATTGCAAGGAGTTCCTGAACTTCGACAAACTGGAGACCTACAAGGACTTCGGCGGCATCCGCATCGAGGACGATATCCTCATCACGAAGGACGGATGTCGTTTCCTCGGCACAAAGCGCATCCCCTACCATCCTCAGGAACTTGAGGCCTTCATGGCAGCAGGGAAATAATGATCAGATTACTCAGAATACTCAGATTACTCAGAAAATAATAAAATTATGAAGAAGATTTTAACTTTTGTACTCATGGCTATGATAGCCCTCAGTGCATCGGCAGCCAAGAAGAAGGAAGCTGCCAAAGACGCTAACAAGCCCGTCTTTACCGTTATCAAGGAACTCCCCATCACCACCATCAAGGACCAGAACCGTTCGGGTACCTGCTGGGACTACTCCACCCTCTCGTTCTTCGAGGCCGAGATTCTGAAGGCTACAGGTAAGCGTTACACCCTCTGCGAAGCCTTTGTGGCCAACAAGACCTATATGGAGCGCGCCATCCAGGTGGTACGCTATCACGGTGACTGCCAGTTCGCACAGGGCGGTTCTGCCGAGGATGTGCTCTCCACGCTGAAGAACCACGGTATCTGTCCGCTGGAGGCGATGCCCTTCCCCGGCTCACTCTATGGTGACTCCCTGAACAACTTCAACGAGTTCTTCTCATTGTTGGAGCCCTATGTGGCAGCCATTGCCAAGAGCGATGCCAGGAAGATCTCCAACCAGTGGAAGGTGGGTCTGCAGGGGATCCTCGACGCCTATCTCGGCAAGTGCCCGGAGGAGTTCACCTACGAGGGAAAGAAATACACCCCGAAGACGTTCATGGAGAGTCTCGGCATCAACCTCAATGACTATGTCTCCATCACCAGCTACACCCATCACCCCTTCTATTCAGCCTTCGCTGTGGAGGTACAGGACAACTGGCGCTTCCCGCTGAGCTATAACGTGCCGATGGACGAGATGATGCAGATCATCGACAACGCCATTGACAACGGCTATACCGTAGCCTGGGGCGGCGACGTGTCGGAAGAGGGCTTTACCCGCAAGGGTCTGGCTTATGCCGTCGATGGCAAGGCCGCCCAGAGTCTCGCCGGCAGCGACATGGCCCGCTGGCTGAAACTGGCTGCCGAGAAGAAGCGCAACATTATCGACTCCTTGGGTTGCACCGTGCCTGAGATCGTACCGACACAGGAGATGCGCCAGGAGCGTTTCGACAACTGGGAACTGACCGACGACCACGGCATGCACATCTTCGGTGTGGCCAAGGACCAGAACGGAAAAGAGTATTACATGGTGCAGAACTCCTGGGGCGAGTCCGGCGACTACAAGGGCATTTGGTACATGACCAAGGCCTTCATCGCCGCCAACACGATGGATTTCCTCATCAACAAGAACGCCATCCCCGCTGAGATACGTAAGAAGCTCGGTATCTAAGGCTGTTCACAAATAGTTACAATCATACGGCAGCGCATTCTCCATCAAGGATGCGCTGCATTTTTATGTGTTCTTATTTATAAATATGTTAAATTTTGAGGGTTTTGTGCGGTTATTTCATTTTTTATGCTTACCTTTGGGCGCTATATTGCCGTAATAGGCCCTTTTTGAGCCATCAACAGCGGTATATGTGACCAAAGCGAATAGAATAAAAAATAATATATTTAATGCATTTCAAATGGAATTACGAACCACCTACATCATAACAACAGACGG
>JAEEGH010005684.1_pt1 | contig 31131 bp, 26 predicted proteins | sample 9134181 | NCBI WGS metagenome assembly JAEEGH01 (sample SAMN16246544, study PRJNA631951) | gut metagenome | biome: gut microbiome; feature: rumen; material: DP-attached | host: Bos | place: Iran: Karaj | collected 2018-10
AAAAATGCCGCAATCTGCATAGAGAGCGAAGAGCAAGCTCAGAACAAAAAGATGTGAATAGTTTTGGTTCATTATCGGGGGTTCTTTCTTGCGTCCCGTTGGTAGCAAGCGAGCATAGCAGACGCCTGTCCCCTGCACGAGGAGTGCCAGCGGTGGCTGGCAGGTTCGTATGCTCCCAAGAAGATGACCGTTCGGCCCTATTCCTACAAGGTTTTTGCGCTGTCAGGGCATTGCTTTTTGCTGACAGTTCTGCTGTCACGGCGTGGCAGTGACGTTGTCACGCCAAGACAACGTAGCTGTCTTGGCAAGAAGGTGTTGCTGTCTTGGCAGGACAACATCGTTATCACGGCGTGACGACAAGATAAGCTAAGCTATATGTTCAGAGCGGCCTCCGGACATAAGTGGGAGGACTCATGTGTCTGTATTTTTAGCCTATTATTATAAAATATGGATTATAGCAGATTGTCTTATAAGTTTTTTTTGTATTTTTGCCGCAAATTTTGAAATAGACGTAGCATGAAACGTATTGCATACACACTTTTTTCACTCCTGTTCATCACCTATAGTTCGGTGGCGCAGACCACGCCCAACAAGGATGTGGTGATAGAACAGATGAACTATTGCATCAACTCGCTGACCACCATCTCGCAGAACAAGTCGGTAGAGGTGCTCGACCATGAGCTGGACCAACTGCTGAACAACCTGACGATGGAACAGATGGCAGGACTTCCCGAGGTGGCCGAATTCAGGAAACAGCTGTTGCAGAGCCTGAACAGTGTCAGCGTGACGCAGCAGGAGAAGGAGGTGGTGAGACGAATGCACGACAATACGCTGGGGCGCCACATGTGGAAAGCAGCCTCGTCGGTCATAGATCATAAAGTGGTGACGGCTGTGCTGCTGAGCATTGCCCGTACTACGGTGGACTATCAGCTGACGGGAGTCCAGCAGGATCAGGAGGAACTGAAGGCACTCTGGGAACTGAAGAAGGCGCAACTGAACGAGGTGACCACGCTGCGCAAAGAGGCACTGGAGCTGGTGTTCACGCTCTACCAGCGATTCCAGCTCGACGAGCACGACCGTCTGACGGAGGCATCGGCCCTGCTGTTCAACCAGATTGTGAACGAGCGCGACAACGGCAAGCGCATCCGTCTGCTGCGCGACAACTACACTCAGTTCTGTAACGTCAGCGACTACTACTATTATTTAGGTATGGCCTATATCGATGCCGATGACTATGAGCAGGCTCGTCCGCAGCTGGAGCAGTATGAGGCACGCTGCAATCGTGCCCCCATCTTCCGCTACAACGAGAAACTTGGCTGTGTTCATCTGGCACGTCTTATCTTCGAGAAGAAACTGTCTGACACGGAGAAGCTGCAACTGGTGGAGAACGTGCAGCACAACCTGCCCAACAACGGTGCTGCCCTCATACAGTGCGCCATGATTCTGATGAACGACCTGAAGCAGGAGAAGCACGCCATCGACCTGTTGCGCAGTGGTGTGGACAACCCACATGTATCCGACCGCGATGCCATCGTGTTGACGCTGGCCCAGCTCATGTCCCGCATCAAGACGATGCCTGAAATGGAACAGCAGGTGAAGGATGCCGTCTATAAATGCAATGACCTGACGCTGAACAGCCATATCGCCTTCGTCGTGAACGACCATCAGCCTAATATATGGGAGACGCTGCCGGCATTCATTCAGATTGACGATGCCTTCCACCGCCCGTGGTACTTCTTCGGTAAGTCATTCAATGGTGAGTTCCGTCTGCTGCTGCCTGCCAACTTCTCACTTGACCGCCAGCAACTGGCAGTCTACTGGGAACGTAACGAAGGGCAGCACCTTTATATCACCGAGGGAGAGCCACGACTCTCCATGACCATTGAGCGCAAGGAGGTGTTCGACGAGGTGGAGTGCTTCCAGAAAGACCCGTCAATGATGTACCTGTTTCTCTCGTCGGTCGATGGAAACGACCTGTTGCAGGTGAAGCCCAACCTGGACTACGATGCCATTCAGAAGAAGGAGATGCCAGGATTGAAGGAACTGTCGCTGGATGATGACGACCTTGCCAAAATCATAGCATTCTGTAAGAAGCACGAGCCAGAGCGGGGATGCACCGTGCTAACCGTGAAGGGAGGCAGCACAAGCGGCTCGTTCGAGAACGACAGCATCAGCTTTGAAGGCGACACGCTGCGCTACACCCCACGACTGACCAGCGAGGAGCGCACGTTGGTGCACTTCATCTTCGCCGATGCGCCACAGACCATCGTCAGCTTTGTGGTCAACGACGACAAGCAAACACTGGACATCTACTCCATTGAGTCGAACGGTCAGTTGTTCTATAAGGACGAAGCTCCTGAAACCGTTACAGCGAAGATTCCCACGTGGTATGAGAAGATTTGGAACTTCGTGTGGGGCATAATCGTCTGGCTGTGGCACCTCATCTTGGCAGTGCTTGCCTGGCTGTGGCATCTCGTTTGGGGCATTCTCGCTTGGCTGTGGGGCATCCTTGTCTGGCTATGGGACTTCGTTTGGGGTATCTTCTCCTGGCTATGGGATTTTGTCAAGGGAATATTGAAATGGTGTTACGACTTTGTGAAATCCATCTTTTAGAGCTACACTATGAAACTTTGTATATTCTGTTCGGCCAATCAGCAGATTGACCATGATTTTTTTGAAATGACCCGCGAACTGGGCCGTTGGGCGGCTCAAAACGGACATAGCATTGTGTTCGGAGGCCACGATGCGGGCCTGATGCACAGTGTGAGCAAGGCTGCAAAGGTAGCTGGAGGACAGGTCATTGGGATAGTGCCCCGCAAGATTGAGGAAATGGGCAAGTTGAGTCCTTGGCTCGATGTACACATACCCACCGAGAACCTCACCGACCGCAAGGACCTGATGATGGCACAGAGCGATGCCTTCATCGTGCTGCCAGGCGGCATCGGCACGCTCGACGAGCTGTTCACCGTGACCAGTGCTGCTACGCTGGACTATCACCACAAGCCCATTATTCTCTACAACATGAAAGGCTTCTGGGACTCTCTCATCGCTTGTCTGGACGACCTGCATGCAAAGGGTGTCACCCGTAAGGACTGGCATCACTATATAAAAATAGCTGCCAACCTGGAAGAGGTGGCAGCATATTTAGATGAGATGTAAGAGGTCTTTCAACTCTCAATTTTTCATAAGCGCTTCTGCCATTGCGCGGCCCAGGGCCTCGCACTGGGCAATGGTGTCGTCGTTGAGGGCCTGTTTGATTTCCACAGGCTCGCCCACCTGCTCGTAGTGCAGTTTGTCGTTGTTCCAGCGGGTGATCTCGCTCACGGCCTTCGATGCCCAGCTGAAGGAGCCAAACCATCCGAAGAGACGACCCTTGATGTCCTTCTGCGACAGCTCGTCGAGCAGCACGTTCATCTCGTGGTAGAGCCCGGTGTTGTAGGTGGGAGCACCCACGATGAGACCGCGATAGCGGAACAGGTCGCGAATGATGTAGGAGTGGTGCGTCTTCGACACGTTGTACATCACGATGTTCTTCAGTCCCGCCTGGGCAGCAGCACGGGCAATGACCTCAGCGGCACGCTCAGTGTTGCCGTACATGGTGCCGTAGCAGATGACAAGTCCGGGCTCAGCCTCATACTTCGACAGACGGTCGTAGATGCCGATGACTTTCTCCACATGCTCGTGCCACACAGGACCGTGGGTGGAGCAGATGTAATCGACCTTCACGCCGGCCAGCTTCTTCAGGGCCATCTGCACGGGTGTACCATATTTGCCCACGATGTTCGAGTAGTAGCGTGTCATTTCCAACCAGAACGTGTCGCAGTTCATCTGCTCGTCGATGAAGGCTCCGTTCAGCGCTCCGAAACAGCCGAAGGCATCGCCGGAGAAGAGGAGTGTAGAGTGCAGAGTTGAGAGTGTAGAGTTTGCTACCGCTGCATCGTCAGCATTACTGTGTGCGGTAGCAAACTCTACACTCTCAACTCCACACTCTAAACTTTTGCAGAGTGTCATCATGGTCTCTGGCCAGTGAACCATTGGGGTGAGTACGAACTGAAGCGAGTGGGCACCGAGCGAGAGGGTGTCGCCGTTCTTCACCTCGCACAGTCCGGTGGTGAGGCGGTAGAAGCCAGCCATCATGTCGAATGTCTTCTTGTTGCCAATGATTTCGATGTTGGGATAGAACTGGCGGAGCAGGGCCAGCGAGCCGCTGTGGTCGGGCTCCATGTGGTTGACGACGACGTAGTCGATGGGACGGTCGCCGATGACCTCGCGGATGTTCTCGAGGAAGGGCATGAAGAAGTCGACCTCGACAGTGTCGATGAGGCAGACTTTCTCGTCGTCGATGAGGTAGGCGTTATAGCTCACGCCGTTGGGGAGGGGCCAGAGGCCCTCGAAGAGCGTCTTGTTGCGGTCGTTGACGCCGACGTAGTAGATTTTGCTGGAAATTTCTTTCATATTGTTGGGGTTATTTATGGGCTGGTGGGCAATGTGGGGTTATTGGGGGAGGCGCATCTTGGCGGCGAAGTCGGCATCGATGCTGTTGTTCAGCGTCTGGCAGCAGTTGGCCGAGAAGGCCTGGGCGCAGGCCATGATCTGGTCCCACTGCTGCTCGGTGAACCCACGCTCGATATCGTCGCGGGTGATGCCGTAGCGGATGAGGCCGTAGACGAAGCCGGCGTTGAAGTTGTCGCCGGCACCGATGGTGCTGACAGTCTCAGTGGGCGGTACGGGGTACTGCTTGCTGAAGCCCTGCTCGGCCCTCACCTCGACGGGCTGGGCACCACGGGTGTAGATGAACTTCTTGGTGTAGAACGAAATCTCGGAGCGGTAGACGCTATCGGCATCGTTCTTGTTGTACATCACCTGGAAGTCCTCGTCGGAGCCGCGCACGATGTCGGCCAACTCGAAGTTCTCGAGCAGATTCGACGTTACCTTGACCAAGTCGCTCTTATGCGACGCACGGTAGTTGACGTCGTAGTAGAGGATGGCCCCGCGCTGACGGGCGTACTCCAGGAAGCCCTGCACCTGCGGGCGCACCACAGGATTGATGGCGAAGAACGAGCCATAGAGCACGACGTCGTTCTCATTGACCTCGGGATTGACGAAGTCGAGCTGGTCATGGGGATGGTCTTTGTAGAAGATGTAGTCGGCATTGTTCTGCTCGTCGAGGAATGCCAGCGACACGGGCGACTTGGAGTCGGGGTAGACACAGACGTTGGAGGCATCGACGCCGTTTTCCTCAAGGTAGCGGATGACCCGCCGGCCCACGCGGTCGTTGCCGGCCTCGCTGATAAACATGGTATTGACGCCGGCGCGCCCCAGCGAAATGACAGAGTTGAAGGCCGAACCGCCTGGCACGGCCTGTATAGGCTGCTCGTCGCGGAAGATGATGTCGAGCACGGTCTCGCCTATTCCTATTACTTTTCTCATACGTTACTATTTGCCTTAGTGGGTGCAAAGTTACGAAATAAAAATCAGAGACGGCACAGTTTTTCCCTATTTCTTTCGTCTGTTCGGAAAAAATGTCGTAACTTTGCGCACACATTCATTATTAACCTATCCAGCAATGAACAACCAGCTATTATCCTTTAACGCCAACCCCATCGTGGCGGCGTTGCAAAAACCGTCGGCAGAGTTTACCAAGGCCGACATCATTGACTACATCGTCAAGAACGACATCCGCATGGTGAACTTCATGTACCCAGGCGGCGACGGCAAGTTGAAGACGCTGAACTTCGTCATCAACGACCTCGCCTACCTTGACACCATCCTCACCTGCGGCGAGCGCGTTGACGGCTCCAGCCTCTTCTCGTTCATCCAGGCCGGCTCGAGCGACCTCTACGTGCTGCCCCGTTTCCGCACCGCCTTCCTCGACCCCTTTGCCGAGATTCCGACGCTGACGATGCTCTGCTCGTTCTTCGACAAGGACGGCAACCCCTTGGAGTCATCGCCCGAACACACGCTGCACAAGGCCGCCGAGGCTTTCCGCGAGGTGACGGGTATGGAGTTCCAGGCCATGGGCGAGCTGGAGTACTACGTCATCTCGGACGACGAGGGCGTGTTCCCTGCCCGCGACCAGCGCGGCTACCATGAGTCGGCTCCCTACGCCAAGGCCAACGAGTTCCGCACGCAGTGCATGCAGTTCATCGCCCAGGCCGGTGGACAAATCAAGTACGGTCACTCGGAGGTGGGCAACTTCTCGCTCAACGACAAGAACTATGAGCAGAACGAGATTGAGTTCCTGCCCGTCACCGTGGAGCAGGCCGCCGACCAACTGATGCTGGCCAAGTGGATTATCCGCAACCTCGGCTACCAGATGGGCTACGACGTCACCTTCGCACCGAAGATTACTACCGGCAAGGCCGGCTCGGGACTGCATATCCACATGCGCATGATGAAGGACGGCCGCAACCAGATGCTCGCCGACGGCGTCCTCAGCGAGAGTGCCCGCAAGATGATTGCCGGTATGATGGACCTCGCACCGGCAATTACGGCCTTCGGCAACAAGAACCCCACCTCGTACTTCCGCCTTGTGCCTCACCAGGAGGCGCCGACAAACGTCTGTTGGGGCGACCGCAACCGCTCGGTGCTCGTGCGCGTGCCTCTCGGTTGGGCTGCCGACGTCGACATGTGCCACGCCGCCAATCCCCTGGAACCGCAGGCCAACTATGACACGAGCATCAAGCAGACGGTCGAGATGCGCTCGCCCGACGGCTCAGCCGACCTCTACCAGCTGCTGGCCGGCCTCTGCGTAGCCTGCCGCCACGGTTTCGAGATGGAGAACGCCTTGGAGTTGGCCGAGAAAACCTACGTCAACGTGAACATCCACGCCGCCGAGAACGCCGACCGCCTGGCCATACTGGCCCAGCTGCCCGACTCGTGTGTAGCCTCAGCCGACTGTCTGGAGCGCCAGCGCAAGGTGTTTGAGGAGCACAACGTATTCTCGCCCGCCATGATCGACGGCATCATTGCCGAGCTGCGCGCCTTCGACGACGCCTCGCTGCGCAAGAACATTGAGAACTATCAGGAAGAGATACAGAAGCTCGTCACCGAGTACTTCCACTGCGGATGAGCCGCCGCCACTTCAGATAGCCAAAGATGGCAATGACAACGTAAAGGGCATAGAGTGACGCCTTGAACGGAATCTCCTTATAGAAATACAGCACCGACGTAACCACGTCGACAGCAATCCAGATGAACCACTGCTCTAAGTACTTGTGAGCCAACGCCCAGATGCCCACAATGCTGAGGGCAGTGGTAAAACTATCGGCCAAGGGCACGTTGGAGTTGGTGAACGTGATGAGCAGCCAGTAGATGGCGGCCCAGACGGCGGCGATGATCAGCAGCCAGGGCAGGACAAGCGTTTTAGGGAAATGGCGGATGGGCAGCGCCTTCTTGGCGGTGCCGCCGCGAACCCAGCGCCAATAGCCGTAGACGGTCATCGCCAGATAGTAGAACTCCATGCCGCAGTCGGCATAGAGTCCCTTCTGGTAGTAGAGCACGATGCCGAGGGCCTGCATCGCAAAGCCGACCGCCCACATCCACAGGCTGGCCTTGTACTCCAGGAGAATGTAGGCCAGTCCGAGGACGGTGGTCGTGATGTCGAGCCAATGGGCAGTCAGGAAATCTGTCATCTTTTAGAAGCGTAAGGTAACATTGCCCATCATGGTGAATCCCGACATGGGGATGAAACCTATCTGGTAGTAGCGATTGTCGTTGGAATGGCCGTAGCTGTCGCAGATGGCGGAGTAGACCCAGCCGCTGGCGGCATAGCGGCGACTGAAGATGTTGTTGAAGTTCAAGCCAAGGATGGCCTCCTTCAGCACCTTCTTGGGCTTCAGGGTATAGCTCAGCGAGGCGTTCGACACCGAGTAGCAGGGCAGTGAGCGGTCGGCGTTCTCGCTGTTGTCAAGATACTGGCGCGAGACGAAGTTGGTGTGCCACGTCAGCTGTGCCCCACGATAGTGCAGGTTGACAAAGCCGTTGAGGATGGCCGAAGGCGAGAAGGCCAGCGTGGAGTTGTCGTAGTGAATGGTCTGCGAGCCGTTGTCCCAGTCCTCGACCACCTCGTCGAAATCCTTGATCTTGTTCTTGCTCAGGGCGGCGTTGCCCTCGATGGTGAGCCACGGGGTGGGGTCGATACCTGCCTGCAGCTCGATGCCCATACGGTAGGAGTCCTTGATGTTCGTGGTCAGGTTCTCGCCGATGTCGGAGAGCTCGCCTGTCTGCACGAACTGGTCCTTGTAGTCCATATAATAAAGATTCACGCCCGCGCGAAAGAGGTCGTTGTTGAAGGTGTAGCCGGCCTCGTAGTCAAGCAGCTGCTCGGCCTTGGGTGCCGGATAGGAGCCGTTGTCGGTGAAGTTGTTGCGCTCGGGCTCGCGGTGGCTCATGGCGACAGAGCCGTAGACGCGGTGACCGCCGAGGCTCCACGAGAAGCCGGCCTTCGGGTTGAGGAAGTCGTACTTCTTGTCAATGTCGAGGCGCTGGTTGTAGTAGCCCGACTCGTCATCGTAGAACTTGTCGTTGATACCGTTGGTTTCGTAGCTGACATGGCGGTACTGCAGGTCGGCAAAGACGTCCCACTGCTCGCTCAGGTGATAGGCTGCCTTCAGGAATACATTGCCGTCGAGCTTGCGGGCGTCGCTGTCGTAATACTTGTACTGATTGTCGTACATATCGATGAAACGAGCCACCACAGGGTTGGCAGCGTAGGTGACATAGCCAAAGTGGCTACCCTCGAACTCCTGCAAGGACATGCCACCGATGACATCCCAACGGCCGTCGCTGTAGTTCAGGTTGCCCAGAAAACCGTAGGTGTTCTGCGACAGACCCTTCTTGCGCACAAAGTCGGTACGCTTGATGTTCTTACCCTCGCCATCGGCCATCACGAGACCGAACTTCGACAGTTTGTTGCTGGGCCGGAACTCGCGGTAGTAGCCGTAGCCGTAGGTGTAGTGGGCCGTAGCCGTTCCCGTCCAGTGCTGCCCCGACTTCCAGCTCAGCGACAGCAGGTTGTGGTTCTGCCAGAAGTTGTCGGTGGTCTTCGGCCAGTAGCTGCCGTCGCTCATCGTGTAGCGGTCGGTCTGGTAGTTGCCATCGGCATCGCGGGCGAAACTGCCGTCGTCACCATAGCGCAGGGCCTCGTAAAGCGAGTTGTAGCGACCCAGTCCGCGCTCATACATGTCCTTGTAGGTCTTGATGCCGGACTGAGCGCCGTAAGTGCCGTCCATCAGACTCAGGTCGTTATCGCCGGCTGTCACGCCGTTCCACGCCTGGCCGGTCTTCTCGAAATTGCCGATGTCCTTGTATGCGACAACAATGTTGTCGCCCAGCCAAGTCAGCCCACCGTAGTAAGAGCCAGAACGCCCGGCAGTGCCATGGATAAAGCCGTCGGTGTTGGTCTCGTGGTAGGCACCGTCGAAGATGAGGTGATTCCATAGCAAGCCTGTGGAAAAGTTCAAGCCGGCATTCCATGTGTTATAGGAGCCATAGCTGGCGCTGAGTTCAAGACCCGGTGTCTGCTGGGGAATGGCCATCTGCAGGGCCACCGTGCCGCCAAAGGCACCATCACCATTGGTCGACGTACCCACACCACGCTGAATCTGCACACTGCCCAACAGGGAGCCGTAGCTGTTCATATTGGCCCAGAACACGCACTGGTCCTCGGGCGAGTTGAGGGGTACACCGTTGAGCGTCACGTTGATGCGCGAGTCGGCGGCACCGCGTATGCGCATATAGGTCGTTCCCGTGCCCATGCCATTCTCACTCCAGGCCACAACGCCCGGCGTCTGCGCAAAAAGGAAGGGTAGTTCGCGGCCCGTCTTCGAGAAATCGTTCAGTTCCTTCTTCTTCAGGTTGCTGATGGCATACGGTGCGTTCTTCTGCGCTCTCACGCCTTTGACCACCACCTCTGAGAGTTTCTCCACTTTCGTTGAGTCGTAGTGCCACTGCTGTGCACTCAACGCCATAGCCACTGTTGCGCCTACGACCGTCAAAACAATCTTTTTCATTCTTCTTGTTGTACCTTTAATTAATAATAATGTAAAGGGGGAACAGACCAATACTTTTCATCCCTACGCCGGCATTATCCGGATCAGGTTTGAGGGTATCATCTCAGCCCACGACCGTGGGCACCCCTTGAATTGCGGGTGCAAAGGTACAACAAATAATTGAACGGGCAAAATGTTTTGCCCAACATAAAACAAAATATGTCACTATTGGTGTAGTTTTTCCGCATTTTCTGCGTCTAATCCATAAAAAAGCAGTAATTTTGCACCCAAATTTCAAGCAATAACCATTATGAAGACAAAGAAAATTTTAGCAATGTTCGTGCTGGCCGTGGCCAGCTTCACAACGGCAGCTGCACAGCAGCAACAGATGCAGATGCCGCCCATCCCCGTTGACCCCGACGTGCGCATTGGCAAGCTCGACAACGGACTGACCTACTATATCCGCCACAACGAGTGGCCGGAGAAGCGGGCTGAATTCTACATCGCACAGAAGGTGGGCTCCATTCAGGAGGACGACACGCAGCGCGGTCTGGCACACTTCCTCGAGCACATGGCCTTCAACGGCTCGAAGCACTTCAAGGGCAACGAGCTGCTGCGCTGGTGTGAAAGTATCGGCGTGAAGTTCGGCACCGACCTGAACGCCTACACCTCAATCGACCAGACGGTCTATAATATAAGTAATGTACCCACCACGCGCGAGGGCATCGTCGACTCATGCCTGATGATTCTCTGGGACTGGGCCGACGGCCTGCTCCTGGAACAGGAGGAGATTGAGAAGGAGCGCGGCGTCATACACGAGGAGTGGCGACTGCGCACGTCGGCCCAGATGCGTATGCTGGAGCGCGACCTGCCCAAGCTCTATCCCGGCTCGAAGTACGGCCACCGTATGCCTATCGGTCTGATGGAGATTATCGACAATTTTGAGCGCCCATTCCTGCAGCAGTACTACGAGAAGTGGTACCGCCCCGACAACCAGGGTATCATCGTGGTCGGTGACGTCGATGTCGACAAGGTGGAGCAGAAAATCAAGACGATGTTCTCGCAGATTGCCAAGCCCGGTGCCGATGCTGCCAAACTGGAGCTGGTGGACGTGCCCGACAATGCCGAGCCTATCGTCATCATCGACAAGGACAAGGAGCAGCGCATCGACATGGCCGAGGTGATGTTCAAGCATGAGGCCATCCCCGACTCGGTGAAGGGCTCGCTGGAATATCTCGTGGCCAACTACATGAAGAACGTGGCCGTCGGCATGCTGAACAGCCGACTCGGCGAACTGGCCGAGAAGCCCGACTGCCCCTTCCTGCAGGCGTCGGCCAGCGACGGCACCTACGTGCTGTCGAAGCCCAAGGACGCCTTCGATCTGGGCATCGTGCCTAAGGAGGGCAAGATGAACGAGGCCGTGAAGACCGTCGTTGCCGAAGCCCGCCGCGCCGCAGAGTTCGGTTTCACCGCTACGGAGTACGGCCGCTCGAAGGCCAACACGCTGAGCGCGCTCGACAAGCAGTATTCGAACAAGGACAAACGCTACAACTCGCAGTTTGTCAACCAGTATGTGCAGCACTTCCTTAACAACGAGCCGATTCCATCTATCGACGACTACTATCAGCTGATGAAGCAGCTGGTGCCTGCCATTCCCATCGATGCCATCAACGCCGTGATGGCCCAGCTCATGCCGAAGAGCGACTCGAACCTCGTGGTGCTGAACTTCAACCAGGAGAAGGACGGGGCCACTTACCCCACTGAGGCTGGACTGCTTGGCGCCATCCGCGACGCCCGCGCCCAGCAACTGACGGCCTGGGTCGACAACGTGAAGGACGAGCCTCTGATGACCACCCTGCCCAAGCCGGGCAAGATTACCAAGGAGGTGAAGAACGATAAGTTCGGCTACACGGAGCTGACGCTGCAGAACGGCGTAAAGGTCATTCTGAAGCAGACCGACCTGAAGAAGGACCAGGTGCTGCTGACGGGTGAGGGCTGGGGCGGCTCGGCACTCTACGATGTCAAGGAGCGCGCCAACATCGCCCTGTTCAACGATGCTGTCGAGGCCAGCGGACTGGGTGCCTTCTCACACACCGAGCTGACCAAGGCCCTGGCCGGAAAGATTGCCGGTGCCACGCTCTCGATGAGTACCCAGCGCACCAACGTCAACGGCTCGTCGACTCCCACCGATGTTGAGACGATGATGCAGCTCGTCTACCTCTACATGACCAGCAACATCAAGAAAGACGAACAGTCGTACGACCAGATGATGAAGACTACCGAACTGCAGCTCAAGAACCGTCTGCTGCAGCCCGAGGCCGTGTTCAGCGACTCGCTGAGCCTGACGCTGACCAAGCACAACCCCCGCTTCAAGAACCTTGACGTTGAAGACTTGAAGGACGTCAGCTACGACCGCATCCTCCAAATGGCCAAGGAGCGCACGGCAAACGCCGCTGCCTTCACCTTCACCATCATCGGTAACTACGACGAGGCTAAGATCCGCCCGCTCGTTGAGCAGTACCTCGGCTCGCTGCCCTCACAGAAGAACATTGTGAAGGGCAAGGACGTTTCGACTGACTACACAGGCAAGGTGGTGAACAACTTCAAGCACAAGGCTGAGACGCCGAAAGCCATGGCCGTCATGCACTGGTATTCCGAGAAGATACCTTACACACTTGAGAACATCGTACGCTCGCAGGCTGCAGGACAGGTGCTGCAGATGGTCTATCTGAAGGAAATCCGCGAGGAGGCCAGCGCCGCCTACACCGTACAGGCTCAGGCTGATATCAGCCGCGACGACTTTGGCGACGAGGCCAGCATCTTCGCCGTCTGCCCGATGAAGCCCGAGAAGGCCGACGTTGCCCTGAGCATCATGCGCCGCGCCGTCATGGACATGGCTGCTGGCAAATGTGATGCCGATATGGTGACGAAGGTGAAGGAGTATATGCTGAAGAATCTCGGCGACGCGCAGAAGAACAACGGCTACTGGGCCGGCCGTATCGATGCATGGCGCAAGTGGAACCTCGACCTGCATACTGACTGCGAGAAGACCATCCAGGCCCTCACGCCCCAGAGCATCTGTGCCTTCGTGACCGAGGTGCTGAAGTCGGGCAACGAGGCTGAGGTCGTCATGTTGCCGGCAGAATAAATAAGGTAAAAAAGTAAAAAAACGAAAAAAGGGAATGTCATATTTATTTTCATCGGAATCTGTTTCGGAGGGCCATCCCGACAAGGTGGCCGACCAGATAAGTGACGCCATTCTCGACCAGTTCCTGGCATACGACTCGAAGGCCCGCGTGGCCTGCGAGTCGTTTGTCACGACCGGTCAGGTGGTTCTCATGGGCGAAGTCAGCAGCGATGTATACATCGATCTGCAGACCATAGCACGCAAAACCATCAATAAGATTGGCTATACAAAGGCTGAATACCAATTCGACGGCAACTCGTGCGGCATACTCAGCGCCATCCACGAGCAGAGCCAGGACATCAACCGAGGCGTTGACCGCGAGGAAGAAGAAGAGCAGGGCGCCGGCGACCAAGGCATGATGTTCGGCTACGCCACCAACGAGACGGAAAACTACATGCCCGTCACGCTCGACTTGGCCCACCTCATCATGCGCACCCTTGCCGACATCCGCAAGGAGGGCAAGGTAATGACCTACCTGCGCCCCGACGCCAAGAGCCAGGTAACGGTGCAGTACTCGGACGAAGGCATCCCCGAGCGCATCGACACCATCGTGGTCTCGACACAGCACGACGAGTTCGACGAGGACAAAGCGATGCTGGACCGCATCAAGGACGATGTCATCAACATCCTCATCCCGAGGGTGAAGCAGCAGATACACTCGCAGAAAGTGCTCGACCTCTTCGACTCTGACATCTACAATGTCAACCCTACGGAAGAGAATCTCAACGCCCCAGGCATCAAGCTCTTCGTCAATCCGACGGGTAAGTTCGTCATCGGCGGTCCCCACGGTGACACCGGTCTGACGGGCCGCAAGATTATTGTCGACACCTATGGCGGCAAGGGCGCCCACGGCGGCGGTGCCTTCTCGGGCAAGGACTCCTCGAAGGTCGACCGCTCTGCAGCCTACGCAGCCCGCCACATCGCCAAGAACTTGGTGGCTGCCGGCGTCAGCGATGAGATTCTGGTGCAGATCAGCTACGCCATCGGCGTAGCCAAGCCCATGAACATCTACGTCAACACCTACGGACGCTCGCGGGTGCAGATGACCGACGGCGAGATTGCCAAGAAGATTGAGCAGCTGTTCGACCTGCGCCCCAAAGCCATTGAACGCTCGCTGAAGCTGCGCCAGCCGATGTATCTGGAAACCGCTGCCTACGGCCACATGGGCCGCAAGAACGAAACCATCAGGAAGAAGTTCACCAGCAACTATCACGAAACCTGTGAGATTGATGTGGAACTCTTTACCTGGGAGAAGCTCGACCGCGTCGATGACATCAAACGGGAGTTTGGCCTGTAAATGTTTCTACAGCAAGATTCCATAGTAAGCGAACACACGGTGTCGGCGGGCGTTGCCGATACCGTCGTACACAAAACGGCACGTCCGCAGACACCCTACCAGGTGTTGCGGATGCTGCCTAAAGACGCTACGCCCGCCCAGCAGGACTCCGCTATTCAGGCATGGTTCAAGCCTGGCAAGATACACTACAGCGACCGCCCCGATACCCTCCACCTGCCCGGTCACGACGCAGGACGCTCGCTGAAGGACGTCAGTCTGCCCCAATACTACCGCGAGTCATTCTTCGCCAACGACTCACTGCTCCACCCGGAGCTGACCGGCGGGCGCCCGGGCATCGCCGGCGACCCTGTGCCCTACACCGTTCGCGGCGACGATGCCATTACGTGCATGCTCCTCTTCTGCTTTGTGCTAGCCATCACAGCCTTTGCCTACTCGCGCCAAGCCATACTCCACCAGCTGAAGGACTTCTTCTACATACCCCGGACTGACAAGACATCGTCAAGCGCGTCGAGCGAGAAGTTCCCGTTTCATATTTTCCTCAGCATACAAACCTGTCTGCTGCTGGCCATCACCTATTACTTTTATATCACCCACTACGTCGCTGACACCTTTGTGCTCGATGCCCCCTATGAGCTGATTGGCATCTTTTTTGGCGTGTTCATTGCCTACTTCGCCTTCAAGATTATCATCTACAAAGTGGTGAACCTTATCTTCTTCAGAAGTAAAAAAAGTAAACAATGGACGTGGACGCTGACGTTCATAACCGCCCTCGAAGGCATCGCTCTTTTCCCCGCTGTCATTTTGCAAGTGTACTTCAACCTTCCGATGCAAAATGTCGTATATTATTTTATTTTCGTCCTTATTTTAACCAAAATATTGACAATTTACAAGTGCCGAGTTATCTTTTTCCGGCAAATTAGTGATTTTCTGCAAATTATTTTGTACCTTTGTGCCCTCGAAATCATACCTCTATTGTCGCTCGCCGGCATTTTGGTGCTGATTACCGACCAATTAAAAGTAAATTTTTAGGACACAAAGCGAAATGATTAAGAAGATTCTGGTTTCACAGCCAAAACCCGCAAGTGAGAAGTCGCCTTATTACGACATCGCCAGCAAGTTCGACGTAGAATTGATTTTCCGCCCGTTTATTAAGGTGGAAGGCATGTCGGCCAAGGAATTTCGTACGCAGAAAGTCAGCATTCTCGACTATACTGCCATTGTTTTCACATCGCGTCACGCTATTGATCATTTCTTTACCCTGGCCAAGGAACTGCGCGTCAATATTCCTGAGGACATGAAATACTTCTGTGTCACGGAGACCATCGCCCTGTATATTCAGAAATATGTGCAGTACAGAAAGCGCAAGGTCTTCTTCGGTACTACCGGCCGCGTAGACGACCTGCTGCCAACCATGATTAAGCACAAGACCGAGAAGTACCTCGTTCCCATGAGCGATGTCCACAACGACTCGCTTACCCAGCTTCTTGACTCGAAGAAGCTGAACCATAAGGAGGTTGTCATGTATAAGACCGTCAGCAACGACTTCACCCCCGAGGAGGTTAAGAACTTCGATTACGACATGCTGATTTTCTTCAGCCCTTCAGGCATCGAGGCCTTGACCAAGAACTTCCCCGACTTCAAGCAGGGCGATATTGCCATTGCCACCTTTGGTCCCTCTACGGCCAAGGCCGCCAAGGAAGCCGGACTCCGACTGGATATTGAAGCTCCTAACGAGAAGTATCCCTCTATGACCGGTGCGCTGCAGCACTATCTTATTATGCTTGACGACTGAACGCCAGAACGTCACCAACATTGAACGCCCAGTTTAAGAAACGCGAGCACATTGTCAGCACCCGACTGATAGAGACGCTCTTCGGCAGCGGCAGTACGGCCATGTCTGCATTTCCGCTGAGAGCCGTTTTCAGGAAGGTGCCGCGCAGTCAGACCAACGTTCCCGTACAGATACTTATCAGTGTTTCCAAGAAGCGCTTCAAGCACGCTGTCGACCGCAACCGTATCAAGCGGCAGGTGCGTGAAGCCTACCGCCACACAAAGCAACCCCTTATAGACGCCATTGCCGACGACGAGACGCTGCTGATAGCTTTTATTTGGATTTCCGACCGACAGGCAACCTCAGAGACGGTTGCCCGACAAGTAGAGAGACTGGTCGGCCGTATTGCAGAGACAGTATGAAACAGATAGCACGCCTCCTGTCGTGGTTGCTGGTGCTGCCCATCCGTTTCTACCAGACTTGCATCAGTCCCTATACACCGCCCTCTTGCCGCTTCACGCCGACGTGCTCAGAATATGCCCGTCAGGCAATTCTGAAGCACGGTCCCGTGAAGGGTCTTTACCTCGCCATACGCCGCATCCTGCGCTGCCATCCTTGGGGAGGCTCAGGCTACGACCCTGTACCCTGAGGCATCATGCGAGGTGGCGTGTCGCTGTTTAGCGCATAGCGAAGAAATTGCCGTCGCCCATGGCCATACGCACTTGGTAGAGGCCATTCTCATTGGGAGTAACGGTCAGCTGCTCGCCCTCAGGCAATACAGTTGTGATGGTTCCATCCTGATTGAAGCGGAACAGCTCGCGGGTCTGACCGTTCTGTGTCAACGACCAGGAATCCTTCTTCTTGTCGTAGTTGAAATAGCTCATCTCACCCGTAGGAGCCTTAATCTCATAGCCGTTCTCCAAGGTGGTCACAGCATAGTAACGGCCGTCGCTGCCCATCACCTGCTGAGTCTTGCCGATGTTGGCATGCATGGGATTAGAACCGCTCCAGAATTCAATGGTGTTGAGCACGAGCGAGTCAACGAACAGACAAACGCTGCCGACAATCGGGCCAATGATGAAGCCCACGATAGCATTTAAGAACTTACTGCTTGTCATGTTGGTTTGCCACTTGGCATAGCTGTTGAAGAGGGCGAACTTACCGACAAAGCACGAACTGCACAACATTGCGCCTGCCATCATGAAGGCAGCAACCTTTACATTTACTTTTTTCATATTACTACAATTTAATTGTTAAACCGTTGGCAAAGATACAAAAAAAATGGTAATAACGCTCGTCTATGAATATTTTTTAACTGAAAAGATGGGAAATCAGTACTTTTATGCCAATAAACAGCAGAACCATACCGCCCAACAAACCCGGCTTAAGCCGTTGGGCGATGGCACGGCCGAAGCGAACCCCCAGCCAATAACCCACCAGACTGAGCAGCATCGAGACAGAGCCTATCAGCAGCTGGGGCACCGTCAGCTCCCCGATGCGGTCGTAGCCCAGACAGGCCATCGAGATGCCGACAGCCAAGGCGTCGATGCTCGTAGCCACCGCCAGGAGCAACTGAGTGCGCAGCGACAGGGGGTTGAACGTCTGGTGCTCCTCGTCGCCATTGAACGTCTCCCATATCATCTTGCCGCCAATGAACGCCAGCAGGCCGAAGGCTATCCAATGGTCTACGGCCTCCAAATAGTGACTGAAATGAGCCGTACCAAGCCACCCAATAAGTGGCATAAGGGCCTGAAACAGCCCAAAGAGCATAGCCATCCGCAGGATGGCGCCACTGGCTGGGCGGCGCAGGATGACACCACTCATCGTACTTACCGTGAAACAGTCCATGGCCAATGCTACGGACAGGAGCAGAAGATCAGGCAGACTTATCATACCTTATTATAATTAAATAGGTGGAAACAATGATGACGTAGACGAGCACCGTCTGCAAAACCGAGGGGCGCAGACCTTCGATGCTGGCATAGGGCAGGCGTTCGGCGATGAACGAGAGGACGGCGTTGAGCCACCCCACCACCCTGAACAGCACCGTACCCACAACGGGCAGCAACAGCGCCACCGGGGCGAGACAGAGGATGAGCGTGGCCGACGGGATGACAATCAAGTTGGTCAGCAGAAAATAGGTGGAGAAGCGGCCGAAGTAATAGGCAACGAGCGGTGCCACGCCCACCTGCGCCGCCAAGGAAACCGTCGTCAGTCCCCAGAGCCAGCGCACCACGGGCCGGTCGAGCAGCCACTCGCGCTGCACCACGCGCTCGAAAAGCGGCTGCAGCACCAGAATGGCCAGCATGGCGAGGAACGACATCTGGAAACCAACGTCGAAGAAGCTGTCGGGACTGACCATGAGAATACAAATGGCTGCCAGCGCCAGCGCATTGACCGACATCCGCTGGCGGCCAATCGCCGACAGCAGTGCGTAAGTGCTGATCATCAGGGCGGCGCGCACCACGCTGGCCGGCAGTCCGACCAACAGGGCGAACGCCCAGATAGCCGCGACGGCAAGCACCTGCGACAGCAGGCGGAACCGGCGGTTCACAACCAGCAGCGACAGCACCATATAGATAATGCCCAAATGCAGACCGCTGAGCGCCAGCACGTGGGAGGCACCGCTGACGGCATAGACATCGCGCAGCTCGCTGCTCATGGCCGACTTGTCGCCCAGCGTCATCGCTGCCACGACGGCATACTCCTCGTCGCCCGCCCCCATCTGCCGGTAGCGTTCCAGCAGTGTGTGGCGGTAGTTCAGGAACGCCAGCCTCAGCCGTTGCAGCCACGTCAGCCCCTCATCGGAGTGAGGCAGCAACTGCCAGTCGGCAGTCCTGACATAGGTGCGCCCCGCGAAGCCGTGGACCTCCTGATAGCGGCGGTAGCCGAACGAGCCGCGCCGCCAGTCGCCGTTCCGCTCTATGCGCGATGTCAGCAGCAGGCGGTCACCAATCCTCAGACGCCGGCTGCGGTCGTCCTTGGCCACGTAGCACTTCAGCTTCTTCCCGCCTTGGGCGGTGACGATATCCGCCGCCATTGTCTTCGGCTTCTCCGTCACCTCCGAAACGACGACGGCCTCATAACGGACAAAGCCGTCGGGCCAAGCCACCCGGTCGTGCGACTGGCGCACCGACGACGAGCGCACGCCGCCGAGCGACGCCATAGCCAACAGCAGAGCTGCTGACTGCAGCATCGGCTTGCGCCGGCAGATGCCGACAATCACCAAAGCCGCGCCCAACAGCAGCCACCACAGGCCGACAGTGCCCATGCAGTCGCCCAAGACGACGCCCACAACGAACAGCACCCCAGGCATGGCCAAGGGAGCCGACTGGAAAAAGCGGTTCTTGCGCCACATAGCGTTAGAGCTGCTTGCGGAAACAGCGGTGGCGGCGGTGGATTTCGCTATCTAAGTATTGCCATTGCGCACGCACGGCCTCGTTGCTCTCCATCTGCGGCATGGCGTCGGCCCAGACGAAGCCGTAGCGCTGGAACTGGTGGATAAGGTCGTCGAAAATCAGCGCATTGGCACCCTTCGACCGATACTCTGGCAGCACGCCTATCAGCAGCAGGTCGACGGTGTCGGTCTTGTGCCTCTTCAGCGTATTCAGTATATGCCACCAGCCGAAGGGCAGCAGCCGCCCGTCGCGCGTATGCTGCAGCGCACGGCTGAACGACGGGAAGGTGATGCCGAAGCCTATCATGCGGTCGCCGTCCATGATGGCCGTCACCAGGTTCAGGTCGGCAATCTTGATGTAGTCGTTCACCAGCTTGTCTATCTGCTGCGACGACAACTGGCTAAACCCGTACAAGTCCTTGTAGGTGGCATTCAGCAGGTGGAACACCTCGCGCCCGTAGCCCTCCTTCACCAACTCGTGGCGGGTGAACTTATGCACCCTCAGCCCGTAGCGCTGCTTCACCATCTCGGCTACGCGGTGGAATTTATGGTTTTCGTCCTGCGGTATCCTGACCTTATACTCCACGTAGTCGTTGTCTTTCTTAAAGCCGCCGTAGTGCTCAATATGGATGGCGTAGTAGGGATAGTTATAGTTGACATACATGGTCGACAGTTCCCCGAAGCCCTCAACGAGCATACCCTCGCGGTCGGTATCGATAAAGCCCAGCGGACCGGCCATCTCGGTCATGCCCCGCTCGCGTCCCCACTGCTCGACGGCTTGCAGCAGCGCCGTGCTCACCTCCGTGTCGTCGATGAAGTCGAACCAGCCGAAGCGCACCTGGTTGACCTTCCACTTCTCGTTGGCACGGTGGTTGATGATGGCAGCCACCCGGCCTGCCACGCGACCGCCCTTGTCGGCCAGGAAGTAGTCGGCCTCACAGCACTCAAACGACGGGTTCTTGTCGCGGCGAAGTGTGGCCATCTCGTCGAAAAACAGATAGGGAACGGCCTGTTCGCAATTGCGGTATAGGTCGTAGTAGAACTGTATGAACTGCTTCAGCTCCTTTTTAGTAGTAACCTTGCGTATTTCAACCATAGTATCTTTCTTTCGGGTGCAAAGGTACGAAAAAAAAGTGAGAAGTGAAAAGTGAAAAGTGAAATATTTTAGCCTTTCAGCCTTGTTTCAGCGCCTCGATGTACTCGTAGAGCTTGCGGTAGAAGGGGTGGCGCGTCATCGTCAGCACGTCGCCGAGGATGATGAGCTTCATGCGGGCACGGGTAATGGCCACGTTCATGCGGCGCAGATCGCGCAGGAATCCAATCTGCCCCTCGTCGTTCGAGCGTACCAGCGAGATGACGACAATATCGCGCTCCTGACCCTGAAAACCGTCGACGGTGTTGACGGTGATGAGATGGCGGAAGGGCTTGAACCACTCCTTCTTCTTCAGCTGCGACCTGAGGTACTGCACCTGGGCGCGGTAGGGCGAGATGATGCCCACGTCGAGCCGCTCGTTCAGGATGTGCGTCTTGCCAATGCGGTCGAAGTATTCTTGTAGTGTCAGCAGCGTCAGCTCGGCCTCAACCTTGTTGATGCGCCCGAACGACTCGCCGACAAACTGCTCGTAGCCCTTCTCCCCGTCCTCGGAGGGATCGGGCGAGGCCTCCACCCACTCTATCGGTACGTCAAGGTCGAGTATAGAGCGGTACTTCACCCCGGGGGCCGATTCCACCTGATTGCCGTAGAACCAGTCGCTCGAGAAGCGCATGATTTCCTCGTTCATACGGTACTGCATGCGCAGCAGCGTCACCACCTCGGGCTTCTGCTCGACGATGCGCTCCATCAGCGTCTTGCCCAGACCGGCCTTCAGGGCGGCGATGCTCTTCACCGTCGGCGGCAGCTGGCAGTGGTCGCCGGCCAGGATGACGCGCGTACAGCGGCGGATGGGAATCCACGAAGCTGCCTCCAAGGCCTGCGCCGCCTCGTCGATGAAGACGGTGCCGAACTTCTGACCATCCAACAGGCGGTTGGCGGAGCCCACAAGCGTCGAGGCAATGACGCGTGCCTCGCCGAAGAGCTGGGCGTTGATGCGTATCTCCAACTCCGTGGCACGGCCCTTCAGGCGCTCCAGCTTCTGGTGGTACTTCTCGTCTCCACGCTTACGATGGGCGCGCAGGTCGCGGATGGCCTTCCTGATGGCCCACAGCAGCTCGTAGTCGGGATGGCTCTCGAAGCGGCGCTCATAGGTGAAGCTGAGCATCTTGTCGTCGACACGCGTCGGATTACCTATTCTTAATACGGGCACGCCGCGGTCGACGAGCTTCTCCGAAATCCAGTCGACGGCCATGTTCGACTGCGCGCACACCAGCACCTGGTTCTCGCGGCGCAGCGTCTCGTAGATGGCCTCAACGAGCGTCGTCGTCTTGCCCGTGCCCGGAGGCCCGTGGACGATGGCCACATCTTTGGCGCGCAGCACCTTGTTCACCGCTTCCTCCTGCGTCTGGTTCAAATAAGGGAAGTGCATGGGCGCAAACGAAAACGTCTCAGCCTTCTGCCGCGAGTAGAAGAGGTCGCGCAGGTAGCCTAAGCGTCCCTTTGAGCGGATGACGCGGTCGAGGGCGTCGAACATCGTGCGGTACGACGTCTCGTCGAACGACAACTGCACGCCGACATTCGGCGACGCCTGCAGGTCGGTGAGGGGTGCCGTGTCGGGCACGCTGACCACCATCCGGTCGCCGTCGACATAGCTCACGGTGCCGGTAAAGTTATAATACTTATGCTTCTGCTCCTCTCTTGAGAAGAACACCACCGGCCGGCCGTACTCGAAATTGTGCTCAACGTCCTGATCGGCCATGCGCAACACCTCGACGCACAGCTGGTTCAGCGAGTTGAAGTAGCTGCGGCCGATGCTGACCGGCCACCACGCGTCGCCGCGCTTCACCAGCCGCGCCAGTCCGCGTTCCTCGGTCTGGCGGCGGTAAGCCTCTTTCTCCGTCTGATACTCCATCTGGAGCAGCAGCCGCTGCTGTGTCAGTTGCTGAATAGCGTTCATCGGTGCAAAGGTACGAAATAATTGAGAATTGACCATTGAGAATTGAGAATTTTTCGTACCATAACAGCAGTTCGGCCATCAGCGATGTACTGATGGCCGAACTGTTGATTGTCGTTGGATAAGGTTTAGCGGGTCAGCTCAGTCGGAACGTGACGGGGATGGTGTACTTCACGCGGACGGGCTGTCCCTTCTGCATGCCTGGCTTCCACTTCGGCATGGCCTTGATGACGCGCACGGCCTCGGCGTCAATCTCGTCGCTCACTTTTTTCAGCACCTTGACATTGGTGATGGAGCCGTCGGCCTCGACGATGAACTGTGCAACGACGCGGCCTTGTGTGCCGGCCTTCGAGGCTGCCTCAGGGTATTTGACGTTCTCGCTTAGGAACTTCATCAGCTCAATCTCTCCGCCGGGGAACTGCGGCATCTGCTCCACCACGTTGAAAGCATCATTGTCGGTGTCAATTTCCTCCGCTGGCTCCTTGGCTTTCACGTTGACCGAGACGATTTCCTTCTTGCCGTTCTTCACGTACTCCTTGGTGTTGATGAACAGGATGCCGTTCGAGGTGTCGGCATTGAAGTGTTTGGCATACTCCTTCAGCACGTCTTCGTTCTTGATAACACTCACGTTGTCAATCTCCTTTGGGTTAATGGCATTCAGCTGTTCGGGTTTGGTCACCTTGCCATCGATGACAAGCAGCGGCTCACGATCGCCCAAGACCTCACTCATTTTGATAATCTCCTGTTGAGGCTCTGCAGCGACTTTGCCGTCGATGATAAGCTTAGGTTCGCTCACAGCCTGAGGCGTTTCTTCGGCCTTTGCCTCCTTCACCTCGATGGTCTTGTCGTTCAGCTTCACCTGAGCGGCTTTCTTGCCTTTCTTCACCACTTTCTTCTGCGGCTGCTCCTGCGTTTTCTCGTAGACGTAGTCGTTGACAGTCTCGGCGTTCAGGGCCAGTGCGGCACCCACGATGGGCAGCATGGCGAGCAGCTTAAGCCAGCTCGCGCGGTTTGTTTTCTTATTGGTAAGCATCATGTTTATGCGGTTTTTGAGGGTACTGTGAGTAATGCCGTTGGCCACGGAGTACCCGCACGCGGCGACGGCTTTTTGGATAAGCAGATACTGATACTGACGCATATTGATGCCTTGAGAGAGTACCGCCGCGTCGGCCTCGTACTCATGGATGGCGCGCAAGTCCTGGCGCAGCATCCACATAGCCGGGTTGAACCATTGCAGGGCGGTGAGCACGTCAACGAGGATGACATCCAGCGAGTGGTGCAAGCTGATGTGACCCCGTTCATGGGCGAGCACGGAGGCGTCCTGGGCCTCATAGTCGCTTGGTGAGAGTACGATATAGTGCATCCAGCTGAAGGGCGACACCTCGCGGTCGGCAACACAGACGACGGTGCCGTCCGGCTGCTGGTGGCGCTCGCTGTGGCTGATGAGCCGCCAGACCTGGAAGATGTTGTAGAGCGTGAAGCCCAGCGAGGCAGCCATTCCCGCGAAGAACACCACAACGGCAATCGTCTGCCAGAGGGGCGTCTGCGGCTCGGCTAATTCAACTGTGCCCAGGCCGTCGAGCGTGACCAGCCCGCTGCCACCGCTCACCACCACCGTCTTGTGCAGCGTGATGACGCACAGCGGCAGGATGAATGATGCAATGGCCGTTCCCAGCAGCACCGCGCGGTTCACGCGGTGATACGTCTCGCGGCTCAGCAGCAAGCGGTAGAACATGTAGAACACCGCCACAAGCACCGCTACCTTCAGGTCGTATATCAGAAACTCTACCATCTTTCTATTTACTATTGTTCTCTATCTGTTCTATCAACTCTTTCAACTCTTCCACGGAAATCTTCTCCTCCTTTACGAAGCTCGAGACGGCACTCAGGTAAGAGTCATCGAAGTAGTTCTTGATGATGCCTCCGAGACTCGAGCGCCCGTAGTCGCGCTCGCTGATGGTGGGGAAGTATTGGTACGACGTGCCAAACTGCTTATGGTCGAGGAATCCCTTCTTCTCCAGGATACGAACCGTCGTCGACAGCGTGTTGAAGTGGGGCCGCGGCTCGTCGTAGTACTCCAAGAGTTCCTTGACGAACATCGGGCCGTGCTGCCAGTACAGCTCCATGATCTCCCGTTCTTTTGTGGTCAGTCGTTTTAGCATTTTCGATTTACGATTTTCGATTTACGATTTTCGATTTACAATTTTCCTTGCGTCTGTATCTGTATCCGACTGCAAAGTAACTAAAACTTTTAGTTCGATGCAACTAAAGGCTTTAGTTTTTAATATTTATTAAGTACTTTCCCTCCGATTTCTTAGTTGTTCACACAATCTTCCGTGGTATCACACATTTGTCTCGAAAAAAAGGCGCAAATGCGAACTCAAGCTGGTTGTTTTCGCATTGTTTTCGCAAAAAGAAAAATCAGCAACCTCCGATTTTTCGTAAGTTGCTGATTTTCAACGTGGACCAGCCAGGGCTTGAACCTGGGACCTCCAGATTATGAGTCTGTTGCTCTAACCAACTGAGCTACAAGTCCGGGTTTTTGTGGGTGCAAAGGTACATTAAAATAATCAAATCTCCAAATTTTTTTGCTAAAATAGCAAATTATTCTTACCTTTGTGGCGCAAATGAAGACGATATTCCTGAACAGACAAGTGGAAAGGCCCGTTTCCTGCGTGGCTACCATTGGTTTTTTCGACGGTGTTCACCTTGGCCATCGCTATATTATTAGTAAGGTGGTGGAGTATGCGCGCCGTGAAGGATTAGCTTCCATGGTCGTTACTTTTGAGCGTCATCCTCGTCAGGTGCTTCATTCCGACTGGTGCCCGCAGCTGCTGTCTACGCTTGACGAGAAATTAGAACAGCTTTCGCAGACAGGCATTGACTTTCTGGTGGTGCTACAGTTTGACGAGGCGATGGCATCGCTGTCGGCTCACGATTTCATGCATGACATTCTTTGGCAACGGTTGGGGGTTAAAGTCTTGGTGACAGGCTATGACAACCGTTTCGGGCATAACCGCACTGAAGGCTTTGACGACTACGTGAGGTATGGTCGCGAGATGGGTATGGCCGTCGTTCAGGGAGATCCTATTGAAGTCAGTAGTATCAGGGTCAGTTCCTCTAAGGTGCGCCGACTCCTGGCCGAGGGGCTGGTGGAGCAGGCCGCTGAATGCCTGGGGCGACCGTACATGCTGTCTGGTCGAGTAGTCTGTGGCGAACATATCGGCAGGGAGATGGGTTTCCCAACGGCAAACCTGCAGTTGGCAGATGACGGTAAGTTGATTCCCGCTTCGGGTGTCTATGCTGTCAAGGTGAAGCTGGAGGGTTCGGCAGAGCTTTACCATGGTATGATGAACATAGGGAGCCGGCCGACATTTGGGGGTCAGCATCAGACGCTTGAAACACATATTTTCCACTTCGGCGGCGATATCTATGGTCAGCAGATGACGGTTCTGTTTGTCAGCCGTTTACGTTCCGAGAAGAGATTTGACAGCCGCGAGGCCTTGATGTTGCAGTTGGAATCAGACTTGCATCAGGCCGAAGAGAAGCTGGCGAAATAGAAAAAAAGCCAGAAACCTTTTGTGTTTCGGGGATTTTTATGTATTTTTGCACCCACTATGAAGAAATGGACCACAGAAGACGCCCGCGAACTGTACAACATTGGCGGTTGGGGCACCTCGTATTTCGGCATCAACGACGAAGGCAACGTCTACGTCACGCCGTGTAAGGACTCCGTGCAGATTGACCTGCGCGAAGTGATGGACGAACTGGCGCTGCGCGACGTAACTGCGCCGGTGCTGCTACGCTTTCCTGACATTCTTGACAACCGCATCGAGAAGACGTGGAGTTGCTTCAAGAAGGCGGCCGAAGAGTATGACTACAAAGGTGAGAACTACGTTATCTATCCCATTAAGGTGAACCAGATGCAGCCTGTGGTCGAGGAGATTATTTCGCACGGCCGTAAGTTCAACCTCGGACTGGAGGCTGGCTCTAAGCCTGAGCTGCACGCCGTCATAGCCATGCAGTGCCAGAGCGACTCGGTCATCGTCTGCAACGGCTATAAGGACCAGTCGTACATCGAGCTGGCCCTGCTGGCGCAGAAGATGGGCAAGCGCATCTTCATCGTTGTGGAGAAGCTAAACGAGCTGGACCTCATTGCCAAGATTGCCAAGAAGCTCGACGTCAGGCCCAACATCGGCATCCGCATCAAGCTGGCCTCGTCGGGCAGCGGCAAGTGGGAGGAGAGCGGCGGCGACGCCTCGAAGTTCGGACTGACCAGTGCCGAACTGCTGGAAGCCCTTGAGACGCTCGACAAGAAAGACATGCGCAACTGCCTGAAGCTCATTCACTTCCACATTGGCTCGCAGATTACGAAGATACGCCGCATACAGACCGCCCTTCGCGAGGCATCGCAGTTCTACATTCAGCTGCACAAGATGGGCTACAGCGTGGAGTTTGTCGACTGCGGTGGCGGACTTGGCGTCGACTACGACGGCACGCGTTCACCGTCGAGTGAAAGCAGTGTCAACTACTCTATTCAGGAATATGTGAACGACTGTATCTATACATTCGTTGAGGCAGCCAATAAGAACGGCCTGCCCCATCCGAACATCATAACCGAGAGCGGTCGCTCGCTGGCAGCCCACCACTCGGTGCTGGTCATTAACGTGCTTGAGACAGCCTCGCTGCCGGAGATGCCTGAGGAGTTTGAGCCCGACGAGAACTCGCACCAGCTGGTGAAGGACCTGTACGAGATCTGGGACAATCTTTCGCCGCGCAATGTTTTAGAGGACTGGCACGACGCCGAGCAGATACGCGAGGAAGTGCTCGACCTCTTCAGCCACGGCATCGTCGACCTGAAGACGCGTGCCGAGATTGAGGCCATGTACTGGAGCGTCTGCCACGAGATTCACGCCCTGGCCAAGACGCTGAAGCACGTGCCCGAGGAGCTGATGAGCATCGACAAGCTGCTGGCCGACAAGTACTTCTGCAACTTCTCGCTGTTCCAGAGTCTTAGCGACTCGTGGGCTATCGACCAGGTATTCCCGATCATGCCCATCCAGCGGCTCAACGAACGACCGACGCGCAACGCCACGATTCAGGACATTACCTGCGACTCTGACGGCAAGATTGCCAACTTTGTGACCAACCGCCACAACTCGCACTCGCTGCCCGTCCACTCGCTGAAGAAGAATGAGAACTACTACCTCGGCGTGTTCCTTGTGGGTGCCTACCAGGAAATTCTCGGCGACATGCACAACCTCTTCGGCGACACTACGGCTGTGCATATCTCGGTAAAGGACAATGGCTACCACATCGACCAGATTATCGATGGCGAAACGGTGGAGGAGGTTTTGGAGTACGTGCAGTACAACCCGAAGAAGCTTGTCCGCCAGCTGGAAATCTGGGTGACCAAGAGCGTGAAGGAGGGCAAGATTACGCTGGAGGAAGGCAAGGAGTTCCTCTCTACTTACCGCAGCGGCCTATATGGTTATACTTATTTGGAATGATGAAAGAAAAACTGACAATAGTAAAGGTTGGGGGAGCTGTAGTCGAAGACGAACTACAGCTCACTCAGTTATTACGTGACTTTGCTGCCATCGACGGCGCGAAGATACTGGTACATGGCGGTGGCCGGCGCGCCACGAAGGTGGCAGCCGCCTTGGGCATTGAGACAAAGATGGTAGACGGGCGCCGCATCACAGACGCAGCGATGCTTGAGGTGGTGACGATGGTCTACGGCGGACTGGTGAACAAGCACGTCGTGGCTGGTCTGCAGGCTCTCGGCGTTGATGCCATCGGTCTCTGCGGAGCCGATGCTGACATCATCCGCTCGGTGAAGCGCCCGCTGAAGAACGGTGTCGACTACGGCTTTGTGGGCGACGTGAAGAAAGCCGACGGTGCAAAAATCGCCCATTTCATCGAGAAAAGCATGGTACCTGTCATCGCTCCGCTCACGCACGACGGCCAAGGCAACATCTTGAACACCAATGCCGACACGATGGCCTCAGAGACGGCTAAGGCCATGGCTGCACTCTACGACGTGACGCTGGTTTTTGCCTTTGAGAAGCCCGGGGTGTTGCAGAATCCCGACGATGACAGTTCGGTGATACCTGTCATCACCCGTTCCGACTTCGAGCGCTACAAGGCCGACGGTACCATCAGCGGCGGTATGCTGCCCAAGATAGAGAACGCTTTAGGGGCGGTTGAGGCAGGTGTCAGCCAGGTCATCATTACGCTGGCAACGGCCATTGACGGCCGTCATGGCACGGTCATTCAATAAAAAAACGGCTGGCGTTGTAACTTTTCCATTCCTGAATCGTCTTAATATATAGATGAGGTGAAAAAAATCAGTTTCCGAAACGACGTACTGCCGCTGAAGAACGAGCTCTACAGACTGGCGCTCCGCATCACTCTCAATCCTGCGGACGCTGAGGATGTCGTTCAGGAGACAATGATGAAGGTTTGGAACCGCCGCGAGCAGTGGGACCAGATAGAGTCGATGGAAGCCTTCTGTCTGGCCATCTGTCGCAATCAGGCTCTTGACAAGACCCGCAAAATGGGATTCCTGGATCAGAGTCTCGACGCCGACGAGCACGACGCTCCTGACCATAGCCACACGGCGAACCCCGAGGAGCAGGTCATTCAGCAAGACCGAGTCCAGCTGGTAAGGAATATCATTGCCAGCCTGCCTGAGAAGCAGCGAAGCGTTATGCAGTTGCGCGACTTTGAGGGCAAAAGCTATAAGGAGATAGCCGCCATCCTGGAAATCAGCGAGGAGCAGGTGAAGATCAACATCTACCGGGCGCGCCAGGTAATAAAACAGAAATTTATTGATGCAGAGAGATATGGATTATAAGTACATCGAACAGTTGCTGGAACGCTACTTTCAGTGTGAGACCACGCTGAAGGAAGAGGAAATCCTGCGTGCCTTTTTTACGCAGGAGGATGTGCCGGTGTGGCTGACGAAGTACAAGATGCTCTTCGACTATGAAGCCCAGAAGGACGAACCGCTTGGCGACGATTTCGATGAGCGCATCCTGAAGATGATAGAACAACAGGAGCCGGTAAAGGCCCGCGTGCTGACCATGACCCAGCGCATGATGCCGCTGTTCAAGGCTGCGGCCATCGTAGCTATCGTCCTGACGCTTGGCAATGCCGCTCAGGCGCCGTGGGACCGTGGCTGGGACAACCCCCAGGAAGAGTACGCCAAGTACCATCAGCAGCAAAAAGACTCCGTAGACATTCTGGGGCCGATACAGGCAGAGAACCTCATGGAGGATACAATTAAAGCCGTTGCCGACCCCGTGTCTCCGAAATACTGAAGCCAGACTATATTTTATCTAAGCTTTCTCTATAAACATTCATTTAACATTAAAACAAATGAAGCCGTGAGGCTTCTATTCTCTCAAATTTTCATAACATACTTTGAAGCACAAACAAGGTAAGGGCCACCACCGGGATGCCGGGGTGGCCCATTTCTGTTATTTTGCCTTGCGCAGCCGCAGGTTCAGCTGGTAGAGGGCCGGTAGCAGGATAAGCAGCGAGAACAGCACGGCAGCCGCCACTGTGCGCTGGCTCCCAAACAAGTCGATAAGCTTCATCTGCGGGTCGGGATAGAAGTTATAGACGACGTAGGCAATGCTGTTGTTCACCCAGTGATAGACGATGCCCGGCACGATGCTGTCCGTCCGGTAATAGAGCCAGCCCAGCAGCAGGCCTATCAGGAAGGCGTGGGGCATCTGGATGGGGTTGGCATGGATCAGTGCAAAGAGCAGTGCCGAGATGGCAATGGCCAGCCAGTGGCGGGGCGTCCAGCGGAGCAGGGCGCGCAAGATGGCGCCGCGAAACACCAGTTCCTCGCATACCGGTGCCAGCAGGCCAATGGCGAAATAGCCCCATCGGTCGCGCAGTATCATGTCGAACTCCTCTTCTACGAGGTTTGGCAACTCCGGCATCAGTTCCTGAAGGCATTGCGAAGGGATGATGGCTCCCATTGCCGCCAAGGCGCACCAGAAGAGTGTGGCCCACGGCCGGGATTGTACGTAGCTGCGCGATACTTCAGCCCAGCGTAGGTAAAGGAACAGCACTAAGACAACGACACTGCTTGCCGTCATGGCAATAATCATGCTTGTGGCATTCTGTTGTTGGCTGACTTCCATGCCCATCAGTCGTTGGATGGCGCCTATTAAGGGAGGCATCAGTATCTGGACGACTGCAAAGACCAAGGTGTAAATAATAGCTTTTTTCATAATTACGGAGTGTATGTTTATCTTACGGTTGCTCGTCGAAGATGCTGAACGTGGCGGGCAGGTTCGACAGCTGCACCTCCAGCTGGCGGTCGGCTTCGCTGTTGAAGGTGACGTACCACGACGGGGGTAGCTGGTGCCATGTTATGGTGGAGGGTGGAAGGTGGAGGGCGGAAGGTGGAAGGGGGAGG
>JAEEGH010005685.1_pt1 | contig 31120 bp, 21 predicted proteins | sample 9134181 | NCBI WGS metagenome assembly JAEEGH01 (sample SAMN16246544, study PRJNA631951) | gut metagenome | biome: gut microbiome; feature: rumen; material: DP-attached | host: Bos | place: Iran: Karaj | collected 2018-10
GTGGAAGTGGATGAGCTTCATGCAGTCTTCCATCTTCTCTTGCTTGATGTAGTCCAGTGCTTCCAGCAATTCGGAACTGTTCAGGCCGAACTTGCTGTGGTATCCGCCGGATTCTTCCCACTTGCCGCTACCGGAGCTGGCCAGTTTGATGCGAATGCCGATGTTCGGGCGCACACCGATGCGACGCGACAGTTCCACCACCAGGTGGAGTTCGTTCATCTTTTCGACGACAACGAAAATCTTCTTGCCCATCTTCTGTGCAAGCAGCGCGAGTTCGATAAAGTCTTCGTCCTTGTAGCCGTTGCAGATAATCAGCGAATCTGGATTGTCCATGTTCGCAAGAACAGCATGCAGTTCCGGCTTGGAACCGGCTTCGAGACCGATGTTGTACTTTTTGCCGTGGCTGACGATTTCTTCTAGGACGGCGCGTTGCTGGTTCACCTTGATCGGGAAGATGCTGTAGTAGCTTCCGTTAAAGCCGTATTCCTTGCGGGCCTTGTTGAAGCACTCGTTGATCTTCTCGATGCGGCTATCCAGAATATCCGGGAAACGCAGCAGCATCGGAGTGGAGACATCGCGGAGCGAAAGTTCCTGCACGAGTTCGTACAGGTCGATGTCCGGACCGCCTTCCTTGAGCGGGTGAACCGTAGCGTGTCCTTTTTCGTTGATATCGAAAAAGTTTACGCCCCAACCCTTGACGTTGTACAAGTCGCGGGAATCGTCAATGCGCCATTTTTTCATTACACAGGTCTCTCTAGTCAACGAGAACGGGATTGAAGTTTTCCTGCCACGGGAGGCCGTACTTGGTGAGGGCTTCCATGAACGGATCCGGGTCGAATTCTTCGACGGTATGCACGCCCGGCTTGTTCCACTTGCCGGTAAGCACCATCATGGCGCCGCACATGGCAGGCACGCCAGTCGTATAGGCGATAGCCTGGCTGCCGAGTTCCTTGTAGCATTCCTGGTGGTCGCAAACGTTGTACAGGTAGTAGGTCTTGTCCTTGCCGTCTTTTTTACCCTTGAAGATACAACCGATGTTGGTCTTACCGACGGTGCGGGGGCCGAGGCTTGCCGGGTCCGGCAACAGGGCCTTGAGGAACTGGATAGGCACGATGTCCTGACCCTGGAACTTGATCGGCTGCGTGCTGAGCATGCCCACGTCTTCGAGACAGCGCATGTGGTCGAGGTAGCTCTGACCGAACGTCATGAAGAAACGGATGCGCTTTACGCCCGGGATGTTCTGGGCCAGGGATTCAATTTCTTCGTGGTGCAGGAGGTACATGTCCTTCTGGCCGACTTCGTCGAAGTTGTATTCGCGCTTGATGCTCATGGCCGGAATTTCGACCCAGTGGCCCTTGCCGTTTTCGTCGGTGTCCCAGTAGCTGCCCGGTGCAGAGACTTCGCGGAGGTTGATTTCGGGGTTGAAGTTGGTGGCGAACTTGTAGCCGTGATCGCCGCCGTTGCAGTCGAGGATGTCGATTTCTTCGATGGTGTCGAACTGGTGCTTCAGGGCGTAGGCGCAGTAGGCCTGAGAAACACCCGGATCGAAACCGGAACCGAGCAGAGCCGTGAGACCGGCCTTTTCAAACTTTTCCTTATAAGCCCACTGCCAGCTGTAATCGAAGTAGGCGCTGAAACCCTGTTCCTTGCAACGCTTGTCGTAGACCTTGCGCCATTCCGGATCGTCAATGTTTTCGGGTTCGTAGTTCGCCGTGTCCATGTAGTTCACGCCGCATTCGAGGCAGGCGTCCATGATGGCGAGGTCCTGGTACGGAAGCGCAATGTTCATGACCAGGTCGGGCTTGTATTCCTTGATGAGCTTGGCAACGTTCTCGGCCTTGTCTGCATCGACGGCGGCAGTCGTGATGACCGTCTTCGTATTCGGACGCAGTTCCTGAGCGAGCTTTTCGCAGTTTTCGCGGTGGCGGCTAGCGATGCAAATTTCGCTGAAAACTTCGCTGCAGGTGCAGCATTTTTTGATAGCAACTGTGGCGACTGCGCCACAACCGATAATCAAAGCTCTTGCCATTTTTTTATTCCTTTCAAGGAGGGTTGAAATGTTTAAGTACAAATATAAAAAAGTGTGGGGGCGAACTGCCACTTGCGGTCGCCAAAAAAGAAAGACGGCTCCTTAAAAGAAGCCGTCTCTCGTGGGACCTCCGGGACTTGAACCCGGAACCCGCGGGTTATGAGTCCGCTGCTCTAACCAATTGAGCTAAAGTCCCGATGATGGGCCAAATATAGTCTTTTTGTAATGAAAGAACGGACGTTACAGTCCAAGTTCACCGAATATGAGCAGGTATTTGGAAATGGTTCTGCACCATTCGTAGTGGAATCCGCTGTAGGCGTTCACCACGCACTTGTCCCAGTCCTGTATTTCGGTCTTGTAGACGTTGACCGCGTCCTTCACGGCTCGGAGCATCTGGTGCGGGGCGTTTGCGTCGTCTACGAGGAACGCATTTGCTTCGCCAGCGGTTTCGAGTGCGTAGCTGGTAAGCATCGTGGAAACACCGACCGAGCGTCCCGTCAGGGGAAGTGTCCCTGCGGCCATGGCCTTAAGGATAATCGAAGACGACGGTTCGCGGAGGTTTGCCGCAAACAATGCGTCGGATCCGGCGAGGGTGTCGCGGAGCTGTAGCGTGTTGTCGTCGTCGCTTTCGAGGTCCTGGACGCACATGACTTCGGGGTACTGCTGCGCGAAGTCCTTGTAGTAGTTCCATTCGTTATTGTTCGAAGAAATGCCGACAATTACGAAAACGTCGAGTCGTGTGATATCCGATAGAATTGTTGCCAAAGTTTCGGATGTATTGCCCGCTTCTTCGTCGAGATGGACGTAAAGGACCATCCTGCCGTCGAAATCGACTCCTAACTGCTGTTGGAGGTGCGCTCTTGCCTTGGACTTCGCTTCCTTGATGGGAAGGTTTTCCTTGTTGAAGTCCCAGACCTGGTAACTCACGCCGAACTGGACTCCGATGAGCTTTTCGGAATTTCGGTTCAGGAATCCGCTGATTCCGCCGGGGAGGTTCGTGTTGAGCATGGCGTCGCGGTAACCGGGCGACGGGAACAGCACCTTGGTCGCATAGAGAATGCCGACCTTAAGAAGGCTGACCTTGCCCCAGAATTCGTAACCGTCCATATTGAAATCTTTGCGGGGAAGCCCAATCTTTTCGATTTCGCTCGAAGGAATATGGAAATCGTAGGTGATGTTATGGACGGTGAAGAAGAAGGGAATCTTGCTGAAATTCTGGTAGGTGGTGTGTGCGAGCGCACCGGCGAGAGCGCCGCCCCATTCGTGGCCGAGGATCGCTCGACATTCGAAATGGGAGTCTTCTGCGTAGGCCAGAGCCGCCGAGGCCAGGAAGGCGAACCGGATATGGTTGTCTGTGTAGGGGGCGTTCTGGGGTGGTCCGTAAATGTAGGGCCTTCCGAAATACTCTTCGTTGTAGATATAGGTGTGCAACGGATCTTTGTCGGACACCCAGATCTCATAGGGCTTGTTCTGGAGCCTTTCGATGCCGGTATGGATACAGCGGTAGCTCTCGACATCGACCATCATATTCTTGAAAAAGGGCGAGCATGTAATAACTTTCGTGCCGGCGCTCGCAAAAGCGTCGGTCATGCGGTTGACCGCGGTGGCCAACGGACTGGTCTTGTACCAGTTTCCGGCTTCGGGGCTTACGACAAGAATATTCATGCCTAGATGGTTCTCCAAACAAAAATTTACCTGATGGACAGGTTTAGCATAAATTTATTTAATTATTTTTAGAAAGTATATTAAAAAATCATTTTTTTTTGATAAAAGACTATATATCTATCTATATTAGTTGAAAAACTCAACTGAAGGAAACAAAAATGAAAAAAATGCTAATCGCCTCTTTGGCAGCCGCTGTCGCATTCACGATGGTCGGTTGTAAGGGTACCAATGAAAAGCGTGGTGACGAACACCTCAAGGAAGGTCGTTACCGCAATGCCATCAATTCCTACCTGGAAGCCAAGAAGAAAGGCAGCATGTCCGACGAATTTTATGACAACTTCACTTTGGCCCTTGTGCGTGCCGCCGAAACTGAAGCCAAGAAGGACCTGAACAGTGACCTGATCAATGGTTACTTCGACAAGGCCTCCGTGAACATGGCCGATGTCCAGAATGCCGAAGTTGTTGAAGAATACGTGACCAAGCTCGCTACCATCGGTAAGCAGCAGGCCGCTCAGGAAGGCATGGACTACGGTACGATCGTGAATGCTTTCGCAAAGATTGATACCGCTCTTGCTACCGCCAAGGCCAAGGGTGCTGGCGAAGCTGCCGTGAAGGCTATCCGCACCGAAGCTGAAAACGCTTACGTTGCCAAGAATCTCTCCGAAGCCGTGGGCGAATCCGACCCGGTGGTGAGCGAATACCAGATCATGAAGATTGCCGAAATGGCTCCGGAAAACGCCGAAGTCAAGGCTGCCCTCAACAAGAGCCGCAAGGGCACTCGCGGTTACTTCCTGATCTTCGGTGAACAGATCGGTGAACCGGTGAGCCGCCGCGTCGACAAGTGGGGCTACGTGATGGCTCTGCCGACCATCAAGATTGCTCCGGGGTCTCTCTCTGGCGAACTCCAGTTCTGGGCTTCTACGGGTAACAACACCGAACTTGACCCGAGCAAGATCAAGCTTGTCTCTACCGACGGCAAGGAAGTCTTCGCCAAGGGTAACAGCGGCTGGTGCGAAGCTGAAGTGCTCGTGGGCAAGAAGGGCCAGGAAAAGATCGAAAAGAAGAAGCAGAACTTCAAGGGCAAGGGCAAGCTCATGAACGAGTTCCAGTGCTCTGTGAATGTTTCCTTCTCTTACGCCAAGGACTTTGTTCCGGACTACATCGAATACAAGGATGAATTCGGTATCGGCCGCAAGTACCTCGGTCAGTAAGAATAAAACCTAAAGGTTTAAATTGGAAAGGCGAGAGAAATCTCGCCTTTCTTTTATGCATTCATAGTTGAGTATGTGGGGAAAAAATAGAGGCTAGTTTTGCCTGAATAGATTAAAAATCAGAACGCTATGATTTAATAGCCAGGTGTTACGTCGGACAGCACTTGGCAACTTGTTGCCTTAGTGCGCATGACCACCAAGGTGGGGCTGGCGATTGAAGCCCGTAGAGAGGGTGATGGAGGACTTTGCGAGAGCCTGGCCGTAAAGCGAACATTCGTCGGCCGAAGGCCGACCTTTGGTCACTTGGCCTTTAGGCCTTAGTGAACATGGCCACCTTTAGGTGGTGCCATGTGAGCGTGCGGAGCAGGCCGAGTAGAGGCCGAAATCAGGGGGAGGCTTCCCCCTACAAAAAAACACCGGGCGAAAACCCGGTGAAGAAAGCTTTATGCAGGTGCTCTTGTCCGTGAGTAACAAACGCCTCGTATTAACGAGGCGTGGTTACGAGAGCGAACGCTCTGGGTACGTACTTTTATGATTGGGCGTGAGCGGTCTAAAAACTAGCCTTGCCGCTCAAACCGAGGGAGAATCTTGCCTTGCCGAACGGGGTGTCGTCGGTGTCGGTGAAGTTATAGCCGTACCAGATGACGATTTCGGTGTTCATGGTCGGGTAGATGTAATGGTTCATGCCCAGGAACTGGAAGTCGTCGTCATGAATTTCCTTGTCCGGATCGTGGTATTCGTAGCTGACACCCAGGGTGTACTTCTTGTGGATGTTGAAGCTGGGTTCCACGGCGAACAGCATCTGGTCGTCTGTCATGAGCTGGGGTTCGGCCGCGTAGCTCTTGTCGGTAATGGTGTAGAAGTAGGTCAGGGCCAGGTTGAAGATGGCGTAGTTCATGCTCGGTTCGAGCAAGAAGGAGTGGACGCCCTGTCCCTTGTACGGGTGGAGTCCCCATACGGCGTAGATGCCGTAGTTGAACTTCTCGTAGCTCTTGGAGTAGTCGATTTCGGTACCGAGGACGTAGGTGTGGGAACGGTCGATTTCGGAACCGAACACCCAGTCGAGGCTCGGGGTGATGATCAAGTGCTCGTCGGTGTGGTTGATGAGCGGGAAGCCGTAGGTGGCGAAGAGGGCGACGGTGTGGTCGGTCGCATCGGATGCGCCCAAGTACAGGGAGCCGCGTCCGTACTTGTCGTTACCGACATCGAGGCCGATACCGCGGAGGTTCTGTTCGCGGACGATGACGGCGTAACGGGAAACATCGCGCCAGAAGTAGTAGTTGAAGGCGCCCGCGCTGTAAGTCATGTCACCGAAGATAAGGGTGACTTCGTGGCTGACATCCCAGCGGAACTGGACTCCGTCAAATTCAAAGGAATTGTAGCGGCCATCCGAACCCATGGCGGTGGAACGGGCGAGTCCGTGGCGGACTTCGGATTCCTGGAGTTCTCCGTTTTCGTTGACAAAGGTGCTGTGGGTTGTTCCCTTGACGACGACGGCGATGTTTTCGTCGAGGTGCGCCTTCAGGGCGAGGTCGATGTCCTGGTTGCCGGCGTTAGTCGGGTCAAAATCGCTGTCAAAGTAGCTGGCGTAGTCCATGTTCACGTCGCCGTGGACTTCGATATCGGCGGCGGAAGCGATGGTGGCGGTGGCCATGGCCAGGGGCAAAATCAGTTTGCGCATACGTTTTTTCCAATAGAATTAAATTTTTCTTGAGCAAAGATAGAAATTTCGCCGGATAAAAGCCAATCGCGAATAGGCGTAATTTTGTAAATTTGCACATATTCTTAAAGGATGGAGTTCCCTGATGCGGTATTTACTTCGTTTATTTGCGTTTGTTCTGTTTTTTGCTGTGGTGCCGGTGATGTCGATGACCGCTGATGAGGCAATGGAAAAATCCAAGGCCTGGTTCAAGTCGGGCAAGGCGTGGAATCTCGGTTTTCGCGTGCAGGTATTCTATGTGGATTCTCCGGAAATCGCTTCCCAGGATGGAAAGCTTCTGGTGGCCGAGGGGGACCGCTTTGTGCTGGAAATGGCGGGAATCAAGTTCTATAGCGACGGGGAAAGCCTCTGGCAACACAATGTGGAACAGAAACAGGTGCTGATCAAGGCGGTGGAAGACCTGTCCAGTTCGCTGCATCCGTCGGAGCTCCTGTTCAAGTATTTGAATTGCAAGGCGAAGTCTATTTCTGAAGGTGAATTTGGCGGCGAAAAACTGTGGGTGCTCAAGCTGGATCCGTCCAAGTATGCGGGACAGTTTACTCAGATGGAAGTATGGCTCTCGAAAAAGGATTTCTCTCCGAAGCGTCTGTTTACCGTGGATCCGTCGGGAAACGGTTCCTGGTACAATATCGTGAATCTCAAGGTGATGAAGAAGGTTTCGGCTGAAGATTTCAGGTATAAGCCAATTAAGGGTGTCGATGAAATCGACATGCGGTAATTTATGAAGAATAATTTGTTTGTGAAAAACTTGTGGACGGCCTTGCTTGTCGGCCTAATGGCCTTGCCGGTAGGGGCGGCGGAAACGCTGTTCAGCAACTACGCCATGAATGTGACCGGCTCCGGAAAGAACGGGGAACTTTGGGTATTTTCCCGTAGTGGAACCTATAGCGGCGTTACGCTTTTGAACCTGAATGCGGGATCGTCCGGTATCCAGGTGAACGGTTCGAAACAGGGACAGGCGTCCGATTCCATGACCGCGATGCAGGATGGAATCTACAGTGGAGTGCTGGCGGAACACCGTCGAATCTCGTCGGGGTATGCCGGTAAGATTGGTTACGTCCTTCCGATGTATGGCCTCGATGACGACGGCAACCATTTACTGCCTGCGGGATTTTTTTCGGTGCGCGGAACAGAAGAAGTCCAGGAAAATCCCCTTGATATTGATCATAGCTTGTTGCCCGAGGCTGTGGCCGAGGATTCGGCGATGTATTATGCCGTGAGTGGTTTTGCATTCGATTCAACTAGTGGCCGGTTGTGGCTTGCGCGAGGCACGGCTGGTCTTGGATTCTACGAAGAATTGAAAAGTGGAAAAAAACAGGGTATGTTCCAGTTGAACCTGAAGACGGGTGCGCTGGATACGGCCAAGGTCAACTATAAGTGGGACGCCAAGAACAATCCCCGCGTGCTCGATGTGAAGTTGCATCCCGAAACGGGTGAACTCTGGATGGCGACCTCGAAGGGCTTGTGGAAACGCTCTTCGGAGGGCAAGATTTCGAAGGTCTCGACGAGTCTTGATACGTCTGCCCGCGTGACGGGACTTTGGATGGGTGGAAATCCGCTGACGATTATTGCGGAAACGTCCTATATGCAGAAGGAGTCCATGAAAGGCGCGCTGTGGGTGCTTCGCAAAAACGCAAAGGATTTTGCCAAGGTCGATTTCCTGGATACGGCGGGAAAGCAACAAAAGAAGGATGTATATGACGATGGAGATTATACCGTCAGCGGAGTGGCATTTATAGGTAAGGTCGCCTATGTCGCCGTGACTTCGGGTGGATCGGTGAGTGGCTTTTTCAGGCTGGATTCTACGGGTGTTCGCGCCTGGGAAACCGACGATGACGGCAAGAATAACTGGCTGTACGGCTTTGAAACGGGCGCGACGGATCGTGATGCAATCATTACCTCGATATGTTCTTTCCCGCTAGATACGAAAACGGAGGGGTTAGCCCTTGCGACCTACGGGAACGGAATCTCGGTTTCGGCGGATTCGGGGAAAACCTGGACCACTATTCTGAACCGTGCCAAGCTGGGGGGCGATCTTGGAACAATCCGTATGGTTCCTTCGGTGATTACCTCGGGTGACGGGGACCAGTCCCTTGTTTCGTACAAGGTAAGTAAGGATTCGAAAATTACGATTGACGTGTTCAGCTACGACATGAGAAAGATCCGCACGATTGTAAAGGATGCTCCCCGTAGTGCCGATAAATCACGAAGCACGAACCCCAAGGAAGATTTCTGGGATGGTAAGGACAAGGCGGGTAGGCCCTGCACCATGGGCGTGTACTATGTGCGTGTCAAGGACAATCACGGCCATATCGGCTGGGGCAAGGTGATGACCTTGGGAGGGCACAAGTGATGATGCTTAGACGAAAGACGAAAGACGAAAGACGAGAGAGTGTCATCCTGAGCTATACGAAACTAAGAACTTTAGTTCTCAAGTTGAGTTATCCTCTTTGGGGAAAGCGAAACGCGTCGAAGGATCTAGGTCTTATATTCGTAATGCTTTTGCTTTTAACGGCATCGGCGGTTGCGGGAAAAAAGGCGACGCTCGGCAGCTTTGACGGCTTTGTGGAACGTATGGGTGCGGGTACTCGCGAACTGGGCCGTGGCAATACGGGTTCTGCGGATACGGCGTCGATGCCCGCTGCTTACTGGAACCCGGCTATCCTTGGCTTCCGTCAGGATTTTGGATATTCGTTAAGTGCCGAAAAACGCGACCTGGATCGTATGGGCGGTTCGCTGGGCCTGGAATCGCCTGTGGGAAAACGCATGGGTGTTGGCTTTGCGATGCTTTACCGCGGTGACCTTGCCTTTGACGTGATTAACGAAGATGACGAAACGATGGGAACCGCGACTCCCTACTTTACCATGATGTATCTCGGCTTTGCCTATCGAGTCACGCGCCGCGACGCGTTCGGCCTGTCGCTTTCGATGAGCTACGACAATATGGATATTGCGGAATATTACGACGGTGTAGAACTGGTCGATGATTACCGCAGTCCCGTGACTCTTAACCTCAGCTGGCTTAGACAGTGGAACGAACAGTGGTCTACGTCGGTGGTCATCCGTAATTTGAGCTTTAGCAAGAACTTGTCTGCAAAATGGAGCAAGAATACCAGTACCGACAATTCCGTGGCAAGCACCGATGGCGTACGTCCGAAGGTTTTGCAGATTGGCTTGGGGTATCGTTCCAGGGTTATGGGGAAACCCGTTTACGCTTGGATGGAAGCGATTGACTACCAGGTGGCCGATACCTTGCTTGCTTTTGATCCTGATTTGCATGTGTGGACGGGCCGCGTCGGTTTTGAGTGTGAAATCATTCCTGACGGCACGCTCCGTCTGGGCATGGATGATTTGGACTGGACGGTGGGTGCCGGCTACAAGTTCCGGATTCGTATCGGAAAGAAGAAGTATCCGTTTGATGTGAACTACGCCTTGATTTATGAATCGGAAGCGGGGCTGTGGACGCCGCTTAGCTTTGGTCTCCGGGGCTATATTCCGTGATTTCCAAAATCTATATAGAAGGCGTGCGCAGCCTATCCGGGTTTGAACGGGAGTTCGGGCCCGGAATTACGGTCGTTCATGGGCCGAACGGTTGCGGCAAAACTTCGATACTGGAATCGGTCCATTTGCTGGCCCAGGGATTTTCATTCAGGGCAAGAGACTTGAAAGAACTGATCGCCTGGAACGGCGATGAGTTCCTGCTGCGGGCGACCTTTGAGGATTCGGGGCGGACGACGGCGCGCGCGATTCGCGTGGGCCGGCGCAGTTGCGATGTCCGGGAGAATGGCGAGAATTTGAAATCGGCGGCGGCGCTCTTCGGGAGCCTGCCTGCAGTCGTGATGCAACCGTCTGATATAGAACTCTTGCGTGGGGCGCCCGATGTGCGGCGCCGGTGGCTGAACGAGATTCTTTGTTTCCGTTCGAAGGCGAATGCCTCTTTGTTGCGGCGGTACGGCCGCGTGCTGCAACAGCGCAATAAGTGGCTCAGGGATTTCAAGCGCGGGGGTGGAATGGCGCCCTTGGGCGGCGAGGAACTCTTTGGAATCTTGACAGAACAGCTGATTGACCTGGGGGCGAAATTATGGGCGGCCCGACTTTCGCTGTCAAAAGAGATTTCTCCGATTATCACGGGGTACTACCGTAAGCTTTCGGGGGGTGTCGACGAAATTACCTGCGCCTACAAGAGTTCGATTCTCAAGGAACTCGATGCGCTTGATGGAGCCGAATTTTTGGATGATGCGGAACTGGACAAGGTTGCCGCGGAGCCCTCGGTGCCGTACAATGTCTCGGGCGATGATTCAGGAATGTCCGAGGACGGCTCGGTTGACGAGGAATCTCTGCGGACTGCCTTTAGTCGAAAACTCCGCAGCTTGGAAATTGCGGAACGCTCTTTCGGCGGAACTCTTGCCGGTCCGCACCGCGATGATCTGGGAATTTGCATTGGCGGATCCGAAATGCGTTCTTCGGGATCGCAGGGACAGTGCCGTTGCGCAGCGATCGCGATGCGCTTTGCTGCGGTTGATGTGGCGAGCCGTTTCCTTAGTAAGCCGATTCTCTTGCTCGATGATATTTTTGCCGAACTCGACGTGAAGCGTCGCGATGCGGTGGCGGCGCTCATTCGCGAAAAAGCTTGCCAGGTGATTATCGCGACTCCGCAGCTGGAAGAATTGCCGTTTACTGCAGAAGCTAGTATAGAGCTTAGAGTTTAGAGCTTAGAACTTAGAGCTTAGAATTTAGAGCTTGAAACTTAGAATTTCCGTTGGCTACCTTTAGGCGGGTGCTTAGAACTTGGTAATGGAATAAATGAAGAGCCGCCAAAGGCGGCTCTCTAGGCTCTACCAATTAAGTTCTGGTAACTACGGCGTTGCCGTGTAAATTACTTCTTCAGCAGGTCGCGAATTTCGGTGAGGAGCTTTTCTTCGGCGCTCGGTTCAGGGGGTGCCGGAGGAGCGGCCGGGGCTTCGGCTTCCTGCTTACGCATATTCTGCATAAAACCGAGGAACTTCTTCATCACGAGGAACACCACGATGGCAACGATGAGGAAGTCGACGATTCCACCGATGAAGTTGCCGTAGGGGATTTCTACGCCGGCAGCAGTGGTGTAGGAAAGGGACTTAAGGCCTTCGCCTGCATCTTTGCCGCCTGCCATGGCGATGATTGCCGTTACGCCCGGCATCACGATGTCGTTCACGAAAGAGGTCACGATTTTACCGAATGCACCACCGATGATCACACCGATAGCCATATCGACGATGTTTCCCTTGAACGCGAAGGCCTTGAACTCTTCGAGAAGGGACGTTGCTTTACCTTTAATACCCATATTGGTTCCTTTTGTTGAAGTTAAGATAAAAATATGTTTAAAATATCGCTTTGGCAAGAGGGTTTTCTAAATTTGAGTTGTTATGTCGTGGTTTATTCTAGCCCTTTTATCAGCATTTTTCTTGGGTTGCTATGACCTCGCCAAGAAAAAATCGGTGCAGGACAACGCCGTCCGCGTGACTCTTTTTTTCTGTAGCGCCTTTTATGCTCTTTTCATGAGCCCGCTTTTGCTGACGGGGCATTGCGAAAGTCTGCCCCTGCAGAGCCATGTCTACCTGTTCGGCAAGGCAGCCATTGTGGGCGGTAGCTGGATTTTGACCTACAACGCCCTGGCGCACCTTCCCTTGAGTATCGCGACCACGATTCGAGCGCTTGCTCCCGTATTTACGATTTTTATCGCGGTGACCTTTATGGGGGAACGTCCGTTTGCGCTCCAGTGGATAGGTGTTGCCATCTGCATTTGCTCCTATGTGGGACTCAGCCTTGCCGGCCGTAAAGAAATGGGTCACTTTTTCAGCAACGGCTGGGTGATTTGCATGGTGCTGGGGACCATTCTTGCGGCATGCAGCGGCGTGTACGATAAGTTTATCTTGCAGCGCATGAACTTTGACCCGCTTACCGTACAGGTTTGGTTCAGCATTTATATGGCCCTCTGGCAGTTCGTGATTTGCGCCGTGACATGGTTCCCGACGCGGCACAAGACGACTCCGTTTCAGTTCCGTTGGACCATGCTTCTGGTCGCAATCCTCCTGATTGTGGCGGATCGATGCTATTTCGTGGCGGTGAGCGACCCGGATGCCTTGATTTCGATTATTACGGTGTTCCGCCGCTCCAGCGTGCTGATTTCGTTCTTTGCGGGTTTACTACTTTTCAAGGAACGCAAGAGCAAGATGAAATTTGTCGCCCTGCTCGGCGTGATTCTGGGTATCTGCCTGATTGCTTTAGGAAAATAGATGATCGGTATTACGGGATCCATAGGTGCGGGAAAGTCTCTTGTAGGTCGACTTCTGCGAGACCGCAAAATTCGCGTCATAGATGCGGATGTGGCCGTGCATCATCTCTATCGTGACGACGCCGGATTGCGCACGGCTATTGCCGATGCTTTTGGTGCGGACATGCTTACCGAAAAGGGAATCTGCCGTAGCCGAATGGCTGACTTGATTTTTAAGGATCCTTCTGCGAGGGCGAAACTTGAATCGCTTGTGTATCCGGTATTGACAAGGTACCTGCTCCGAGCGAATCCCGCCTTTGTTGAAGCGGCCTTGTTTGAAAATGTTCCCGAATTGGTCAAAAAACTCGAGGCTATCTGGGTTGTAACGGCATCTGAAGAGGTTCGCCTGAAGCGTTTGATTGAAAATCGTGGATTCAGCGAAGAAGATGCTCGCCGTCGCATTGAATTGCAGCGCCCGCGGGATTCCGAAGAATTTTGGCGTAGGTTATTCCCGAATACTCCGGTTAAATTTATTGACAATTCTAGCGACGAATCTGCGTTGCGGAACACGGTTGTCGCTTTACTGTAGGGATTCCTGAAATTTTGAGATAACAATACAGCCCCTGAAACCAGGGGCTGCATTGAGTGTTTAGGAGGGAGTGTTTTAGGAGTTTCTTTAACGATTAGCGGATACGCTTGCCGCCGATGTTGAAATACTGAACCTTTCCTTCGCGGTTTGTCTTCTGGACCTGGACTGCGCCGTTACGGATGACAAGCTTGCTCCCGGCGGAAACCTGCTTTTGGAGGTTTCTTGAAGTCTTGATTCCTTCGACTTCCAGGAACTTGGCCGGAACGGTCGTGATATCGTAGGTCTTGCCGGTGGTGTAAATTGCCTGCAGGCTGCCGATGACATAGGCAAAAGGCGCATTCCAGTTGATAGCCACTTCGTTGGTGGCGTAGCTACAGCTGTTGTCGTAGTAAGATTTGGCGACAGCATCCATTTGGACAAATTTCTTTGCGCAGTCGTTGGCCGTGTAGTTTGGACCACCAACGAGCATGCCGGGGACAGGTTCGTCGATTCCGTCTGCTTGGCTTGGGCGGTGGTGCGGATTCTTGGCCGAGTTGACGCCGTAACCGGTGAAATAGGAAATATCGAGCGGGTTGCGTCCCAGGATGTAGTCAATAATGGCCGTAGCGGCGTTCAGGTACTTTTCTTCTTTGGAAAGAATGTAGGCGTGGATCAAGATCATGCCCTTGTTGGCGGCGAAACTATTGGAACCCCAGTTGAAGTCATTTTCCAGAAGCGGAACTCCGTAGCCGTTATTTTCCAAAGACAAGACGATACTGTCGGCGAGGGTGAAAATGCATGCCCTGGCGGAATCCAGAATGTCCATGTCGAAAATATCAGGATTCGTTGCGATGGTGAAGGCGGCCAGGGCGTAGGTGGTCTGCCAGCTTTGTAGTGTCCAACGGAACTTCTTGAAGGGGTATTTCGAGAAAACTTCGGTGAAAACGGGATTCTTGGAAATTCTGTAAAGTTCTGCATTTGCCCAGATTTCTTCGTCGATTGGATAACCGTCGATATAGGTTCCCGTGTTGACTCCGGCGGGCTGCTCGAAGTAGGCGGCTTCATTATGCATGGCCCACCATCTGGCCTTGGAGGCGGCGGTCGCGCACTTTATAGCGAACTCTTCGTCGTAGGGTGAATAGATTTCTGCGGCGAGAGCGGCGACCGCGGCAAGGTTCCAGGATGCCGTAACGGATTTACCGATGGCATATCGTGCTGCGACATCCTTTTCGGGCATAACCGTTCCGCTGAACTTCAGGGTGGTCAGCTTGTGGAATACACCGCCGTCAGTAGGATCCTGCATGGTGAGCATCCATTCCAGGTTCCAACGAATTTCGTCCAAGATATCGGGGACGGTATTCTTGCTTTCGGGAATGTTCAGGTCGAACTTATCGAAGTATTCCTTGTTTTGCTGGTAAAGCTGGAGCAGGGTATAGGTCGAAATGCCGGAATTGACGATATATTTTCCATAGTCTCCGGCGTCGTACCAACCCTTGGCGCCGTTGAAAGTGGAGTCGGAATTTTCAATTCCCGTGGAAGAATGGTATTTTACGGCCGTATCAGGGTGACCTGCGGCACGGGCGTAGATACCGGCATATTCCTCGGTGAGTTCGATGGAGGCGCGCTGGAAGTAGAAGAACTTGAGCGAAGCCTTTGCTGCATCTTCAAGGGCGTCATCGGCGATGATGATGGGGTGACCGATCTTTTCGTCTCCGATGAACGCCTGGTAGGTGCCTGCCGTCTGGATTTCTGAAAAATCGACGAGCGAAGCAGCGGTATCGCCGGCAGGAAGCCAGGTTTCGGCCTTAGGAGCAGTTACCTTGAGAACTTCTTTACCATCGGAATCCTTGAAGGAAATTTCCTTGTTTTCGGCTCCGATGACAGCCATTTGCTTTTGACCTTTAGTGAGATAGCCCACTTGGTTTTGGTATGCGGTGGCTGCAAATAAGCCTGTAGCGGTGAATGCCGTTACAGCCAGTGCCGAGGCTAATGCGGAGTGGATTTTCTTGAGTCCCATACGACCATCCTTTTGTTTTTGTTTTAAATTTAAACCTTTTATTTGGGGATAGGTAGGGGGCTGTTAGTAGAAAGTGGTTACACCTGAAAACTACTCCTCTAATAATAAAAGAATGCATTTTTGAGGTCCTCGGCGAAATTTTTTGCTCCGCAGATATTGTCACTGGGTGTGGATCCGTGCGTACTTGAATAACGGGGGTCGTCGTCGTTAAACCTGATTTTAATATGGTTATTTGTATGGTGATCGCACTTGATTCCGAATTTACTTAAAATGTCGGTATTTCGGAGAAAGTTATTCTTGCGACTTGCATTGAGTAATTGAGAAACATCCTGCTTATAGGTCTTGTAGCGTTGTTCTGCATCGGAATTTGCCGAAATAAAAGCCTGCCATATATCCTGAGACCTTAGTTTACAGGAATTTGCCTTGACGGGGCCGTTTTCCATGGCAAAATGGAGGGCGCTCATCAGAGCGATTTCGAATTCACCTGCAAATTTTTCTGTTTCTTTTTCAGGAAGCGAGAATATGCCGAAACGGTCCTGCCGTTGACGGAGCGATTGTACCTGGGCCTGAAGGTTCTGAATTTGCCAGTCGGCATTTTGCAGGCGTTGCCCGAAGTTTTTGTTGTCGTTTTCGAGCGAGATCTTTTCCTGATTATTGTGCTCCAGCATCTGTTCGGCGATTTTTTGAATCTCGTCGATTTCTTCGTTTTTCTTTTCGATGGCGAAATCTTTGGATTGCTTTAATTTTTCGATTTTCTGCTGGAGGTTCTCGATTTCGCGGTCACGCTTTCGGGTCGCGGTTTCGTTTGTATTCAAAAGAGCGGTGTAGGCCTTTTGGACGGTCTGCAGTTCTTTTTGCAGTAGGTCAATGGCTTTGTCTTGTCGGGCCACCTTATCGACGAGCTTTTCTCGCTTGGCTTTTTTGGCTCCCTTACGCTGTTCTTTTTCGGTGGCGTACCGCTGGATGTTGAATGTTCCTCTTTCGGTTTTGATGGTCTCCTTGATAACCTTGCGGGTGGAGTCCTCTCGGCGTGAGCAAAGTCTTACTTTCCAGGTGTCGTCGGGACCGCTAGACATATATTTGGGAATGTGTATGGGAGGCGTTTCGCGGATGACGAGGTCCCGGAAAATTTTATAGGCGACGGTGATGGGGCTTGCGCTATAGGCTTCTCCGATAGAAACGGAAAATGTAGGCGCGCTATTGTCTTTGGCGAATGGGAGTAATATCTCAAGGATGTCTGAAAGGGCTGAATCCACTTTGGGCGGAGTCGTATCCCATAGGGTGATGAAGAGCCTTGCCGTTTTCTTGTTTTGGCTTCGCAAAATGAGTCGTATGTTGGCATCGGGATTTATGCGGCGAAATTCGCAGGTAATGATGTCGGTGGAGCCGATGTTTGTATGGTCGGTCCATTTTCCTGTTAGGTCGCATCCGGAATGGAGCAGGTCGAGTAGGTTCTCGTTATAGCATTTGGAAAGGTCCAGGGGGTCGACATGGTAAATTTGCCAGCCGATAGTGATAATCCTGTAGATTTCCTTGATGGGAACGTCCAGAAGTTCTATTTCGGTATGGAGTGTGTACGGCAGCGGTGTGCTCTGAAGGGTGGAGCCGCAGAATGTGATGAATTTTTTGCCGAATCGGCGAGCGAAGGTGTGAATTCGATAGGGGTGTTTCATAGGTGTTTAGTGGGTGCCGCCTATAATTAGAAAACCCCTTTTTTACAAACAAGAGAAAAAAGATTTTACGTCCATTTTGCTAGCATCAGTTTGCAAAATGGCGGGCATGTTTGTTTTCGAAGAAAAACTTGATTATATTTTGTGGATTTAGCTATATTTATTCTGATGATTCTTGATTTGCGTATAGAAAAGCTGGTGCAGGGGGGCGAGGGAATGGCGCGCCTTCCCGATGGCCGCGTGTGCTTTGTGCAGGGGGCCTTGCCCGGGGAACTTTGCACGGTTGAACTTTTGCAAAACAAGAAGGATTTTACGCGGGGTCGGGTGGTGAAGGTCATCGAAAAATGTCCCGATCGCGCGCAGCCGAAATGCCCCCTTTACGGAAAATGCGGCGGATGTAGCTTGCAACACTTGGAAAGCGATAAGCAGGCTCTGTATTCGGAACGGGTGGAACGGGAAAACTTCAAACGGCTGGCCCATGTCGAGCTTCCGGAGAATTTCGTAATTCATACGGGGCCTGCGTGGGGCTATAGGAACCGTGCCCGAGTAGTCATCGCAACCTCAAAAGAGGGAAAGGTGCGCTATGGTTTCCGTATGCAAAAAAGCAACGGCATTGTTTCGTTTGAAAATTGTCCCGTATTGACTCCAGCCTTGAATGATTTCTTGAAGTCGAATGCTTCAAAAATTTATGATGAATTTGTCCGTTCCCAGCCAGTCAATCGTAAAAAGGCCTTTGAACTGGATGTAAATCTATTCGATAACGGAAACGGCAAGGTCAGCTATTATTACAAGGGAATGCTTGCTTCTGATTTCGAAAAGAAGGCGGTAAGTATCGTTGAAATGGCGGGAAAGAGAATCCAGTCCGATGCTTCTGTCTTTTTCCAGAGCAATCTTCAGCTATTGCCGGAGCTCGTGAAAGCGGTGCAGGATGCCGTGGACGAGGGGCTTGCCAATGGCGAAGCGAGTGATGCCTGGCTAATCGACCTCTTTAGCGGAGTGGGCTTCTTTGCGACCATCTTGAAAGATCGCTTCAAAAAGATTACGACGGTGGAACGTGACGAAGGGTGCCTCAAACATGCAAATGTGAATTTGTCTGCAGAGAATGTTTCTGCTCCGGCCGAAGATTGGCTTGCCGAAAATGTCGTCGACGTGCCTGCCACCTTGATCGTGGATCCTCCTCGGACTGGCCTTCCACCGAGCGCCTTGGACGCCATTGTGAAAAGTTCTGTTAACAGACTGATTTATGTTTCCTGTGACCCGGTGACCTTGGCGAGGGACTTTGCCAAGTTCAGGGATGCCGGTTTTTCGCTGAAAAGGGCAGAAGGTTTTGCCTTTTACCCGCAAACGCCTCATTTGGAAATGATGTTCGTGCTTTCCCGTTAGCCGAAAAATTCCAAATTTGCTAGTTTATTCATAGAAAATGTTTGATGGAGGTCGCTATGAAAAAGGTGACATTGGTATTGTTTGTTTTCGTTGCCCTGCTTACAGGGTGTAATGTCGAGGAAACCGCCATTGTGTGCGGTAGGGAATGGAACCCGAACCTCGAAGTGGTGGCGGATACGGCCAGCGAATTCGAAATGAAAGATCAGCTGATCGTGCAGTTCCGCTACGGTAAGAATTTCGATTTTGCCAAGCTAAAAACGGCCTTCTACGAAGGGACCCTCGCAAATAAGGGATCCGAAATCTGGAACCACGAAGTGGCCGTGACCGAAAAGATGGGCGTCTATACGCTGCAAGGCAAGTCCCGCCACGGTGGATTGATGACGGCTCGCGAGTTGTGCCGTAAAAAGGAACCTGGTCCCGTCGTCATTGAAGTGAGTGGTGACGGAAAAGTTCTCTTGTCGAAGCAAATTTTATTGACCAAGAATCGGTAACTCATGAAAAAAGTGTTATGTGCGGTCGCAGCGGCCCTTCTCCTTGGCGGTTGCGGTGAGTCTAGAGTCGATGTCCAGTATAAGGTGGACGCTCCTGTTGTCGTAGAACTTTATGCAGAAGGGTATTTTTCGACAATAGACTTGAAAGGCGATGAAAAAATGGGGACGGTGACGGCTGCATACGCGAACCTGACCTACTCCAATGTGGGGGATACGCTCAAGGTCCATCGCGATTACGTGATGGACAAGTCCCGTGGCTATCTCAAGAATTTTATGCCGTCGGAACTTGCTTGGCGCGTGAAATCCGTGGATATGGCCGCGGTGGACCGTGAAGTAAAAAGTGTCGAAGGGCTCGACGAAGGCTATGACTCGCTTTTGGCGAGGATTCCCATGCCCGAGGTCTGGCGAAAGCAGCTTCTCAATCCTGAATACAAACCGCACTTGAAGCGCCTTGAAAAACACCGCTGGGAAATGGACCACATGTTGCTTGGCTCGGTGCCGACCAAGGGTAACATTACGCAGATGCTCAAGGACCAGGGGCGCCTGAATTTTGCCCTGATCCAGGTGGATTCCGTAGTGGTGAAGGGATTTGAAAATCGCGATCACCGCCGCTGCCTGGACTATGTCGTTTACTTGCAGGAAAAGGAAAGCTTCCCGTATTACATCTGGGAGCAGCACGTGAATAGCAACATCGTTCCTGAAAAGTTCAAGAAGTATAACAAGGGGCTCAAGGCGGAATACCAGACCCAGTTTGAGGTTATGATCGACCCGACGACCGGCGTCCCCTGTCAGGAACGCGAAGTCAAGGTCGGTACGCATACGATGGTGAATCCCGACACGAAGGATACGGCGACCTTCAAGAGCCAGATTACGCTTGAAAGGCTGTACACGATTAAGAAGCCGGCAGAGAATGAAGAATAGCTTACTTGGAATAGCTTTGTGCGCCTTTTTCGTGGGCTGTACCTCGCATCCGTCGCCGCAGCAGACGATGGTCGATGACCGTTACCTAGTATACAAGGAAATGGAAAAGGCTTATCGCAATGCCGAAGAAGATTACATGAACCTGCTCTTCAATATCGAGCGTATGCCCGAGGAAGAAGAGCTGTGGATCATGAAACGCGACAAGATGCTTGAACTGATGCAACTCAAGGAATTGATGCTCAATGCCCGCGCGGAGCTTGACCAGGCGATGCAGGAGTGGGAACGCCACATGATGGACCTGCAGGCCGAACAGAAAAAGGCGCAGGTCAAGCAGTTCAATCCGAACTTTACTGGAAAGGATGCTCAGCGAACTAGTCCGGGGCAGTTGCTCCCTGGCGAGGTCAAGCCTCGCAAGAAGTACGGAGAACTCTAGTCCGCCCGTTGGCTATTGCCAACTGTTGACAACTACATCGCAAGGCGAGAGTCGCGGACAAACCGAAGGTTTGTACATGACCGAGCCTCAGATGTAGCTATAAATTCATGGCTCATTGCCATGAATTTATGAACCCCATACCGACCGCGAATTTGATTCTCGTGGGCGCGATACTCTCGGGAATTACTGGGAGATCGATGGGCGTGAGTTTTTTGCCACCGTGCAGGTCTTCGTCTTCGCCGATGCGGTCTAGGCCGCGGGCGAGCGTGAATGTAATGTCGAACGGTGTCCCGTAGAAAATCCGGTTGCTGATACGGAACGAAAGTCCTACGGAACGGTCCCAGAAACGGTGGTCGGTAAACTTGTCGTAGTCAAACCATTTGTCGCCATTCCAGGCGGCACCTATTTGTACGAACAGGTCGATGTAGAAACTACGCGTCTCGAATATCCAGGCGCCCTTGCGCCAGTCGTCGTAAACGGGGAAAAGGTAGTGGAGTTCCGCGATGGCGGTGCGCATTCCTGCGAGCGTGTAGTTTTCGGAACTGCGCAGGTACGGGTAACCTTCGAGGAAAAGCGGACTGTAGTAGTAGGAGTCTAGCGTGTCATGGTCGGTGGAATCTTGGCGGGTGTCGGTACTCCAGTTGAAGACTCCGCCGAGTTTGCCTCCGGCGGCGAGGCGCGCGCCTGTAAGCGGGCTCTGCACGCTTCCGTAGAGGTTGAGCCCTAGCTCGTTGACGATGAAATTCCTGTACTTCGGGGTGATTTTTCCGCTTGGGCTGATGACGAAGCTTTCGGCGAATGTTCCCGGACGGAACAGGTCGGAATTCGTGTACTGGTAGTAGATGTTCAGCCCGTTTCCCTGGCCGGAGATTTCGGAGCCTTCGGCGTGGTCGGCGTAGAGGCCGAACGAAACGAGGGCGCTGATGCGTTTCTGGTAGGTCCAGTCAAAGTTGTCTTCGTAGAGGTTGAAATTCGCCCAGTCATAGCCCACGGCCACCTGGAGCGTGTCGATACTCTTGAAGATACTGTATCCAATACCTGCAACGACAGCTTGCATCGGAATGGCGTAATGGCTTGTATGGAGGCTATCCCCCTTGGCACGGACGTCTTCGTTGCGGACGGTGTCCTGGCTGGTGTAGTTGGCGTAGGTGTAGCTGAGGGAGAGGTCAAGCGGCGTGCTCCTGTTTTCCCATGAGACGAAGAATTCTTTTTCCTGTTTCGGGTTGAGGCCGTCACCGTTGATGTAGTTGAATCCGTTACCAAGTTCCAGAAGGAATCCGATCTGAACGGTGTTTTTCTTGAGGGCGTCGGAAATGATCGCGGCAAGTCCCGCCTTGGCTTTGAGCTTGCCTTCGCCGAATACCGTGAGGTCGGGGGCGTTCTCGCTGAATACGAGCATCGGGACGAATAGCGGGATGTTCGGGATGGGCTTGTAGTCCTTTTCGATTCCGGCAAATTCGACATCATTCAATTCAAGTTGCTTTACGATTCGTGCGGGGAGTGTCCCGTGGAGCGAAATGCTTGCGGGGGCGGGCTTCTGCGTAACGGTGCGTGTGGTGTCCGTAATCTTGATGATGCTATCGCGGAGGGCGACTGCGGGAATCTTGTTGCAACTTGCGGTGGAGTCCACGACGGAAGCTTCGGCTTGCAATGACGTGTCGGCCTTGACACTTTCGCTTTGAGTTGAATCGGCCGGTATGATGCTGTCGGAACATTGCCACGTGGTGTCGGCCAGCTGAATGAGGCTATCGCGTTCGGTTACGGTGACGGTCGTGTCATCGATGAGCGGAGGTGTACTGTAGCTCATCTTGTAAAGCGAAAAACCGTCCTTGTCATATTCGGTAAAGTAGATCGTGTCGCCCGCGAGGGTCGGGGTGAATGCGCCGCCGACAACGTTGGTGAGCGGGCGTTCGGCTCCGGTCGAAAGAGTTTTCTCGATAAGGTTGAAGATGCCGTTCCTGTTGCTCGCGAAGACAATCTTGTCGTTGTCAAGCCAGTTCACGTCGCGTTCGTCAAAACCTTCGGTAGAGACGATCTTGAAGTTTTTTCCGTCGCTGTCAATCACAGCAATGCCGCGTGTCACGTTGTCAAAGAAGCCGAAGGCGATGCGCTTGCCGTCGGGGCTGAACTTGGGACTGTAAATGTTGTAGTAATCGAATTGCGCGTCGGGAACGAAAATGTCCACGGGGTCTTCGGCGGTGTAGTCGTTCAGATCCTTCGGGTACGGAACCTTGGCTAGCTTGAACCGTGTGCTGTAGGATTCACGCATGGCAAAGACGATGGTGGTTCCTTGCTTGTCGATGGCGGGGTAGACGGCGTCCGCGAGGTAGGTGACTGAAACGATATTTTTGTTGGTGTCGCTGACGGCGATGTCAAAGTGGGCATGACCGTCCTTGTCGCGGTTCTGGTAGTTGACATAGGCGAGTATGGGGCCCTGAACGCTATCTTCGTATACGTCGATACCCTTGTCGAGCCACGCTTTCTTGAGCTTGAAGCCGTGCTTGGCGTAATCGGAAATATTGATGGTCTCGCTTTCGCTTTCTATTTCAATGTCTCCGATTTCGACACCGTCAATGACTTCTGCAGAATCCTTGACTGTTGCGGAATCTTTCGTCTCTTGCCTTTCGTCCTTCGTCTTACCAATTTCCATTTTGAAAACACTTCCGTCAAACCATGCTCCGCCGAAGTTCGAGACCCCGTAGAGGTGGTTCCCTGCGACTACAGGAAAGTCCTGCCAGAAGGCGTCTTCGGTCAACTTGGTTCCTTCGACAAGCGTTCCAAGGCTGTCGCGTTGAGCCTTGTACTGTTCAGTGATATCTTCTTTCCACTTGTCGTAGAGTTCCTGCTCATCGATGCCGAGGACTTTCTGAATGGCTCCGTCAAGTGTCATGCGGTGGTATTTTGACAACTCGTGCCAGATTTTGGGGACGGCATCTTCGCCGTACTTTTGGCTGATGTAGCGTACGAGCGAAAAACCTTGCGTGTAGGGGCCGAGTTCTGCAAATAGCGCGTTGTCCGAGAAGTCGTGCATGTAGGGGAGCGTGAGCAAGGAATCGTTCAGTGCCGCCACGCGGAGCAACATGTCGCGGTGGGAATCCCAGGCATCAAAACCCATGCGGCTCGATTCGTACTGGGCTGTTCCTTCGGCAAACCAGAGCGGCTGCAGCGTGAAGGGAATCATGGTCGCGAAATCTTGTGTGGTGCGTTCGTTATAGTAGTCCGTGTAGCTGACTTGGAAACCGTACAGGTTAGGTGGAAACTTGCTTGCGTTTTCGATGCTGACTAGGTGGCTGAACTCGTGGGTAACCACGTCCGAAAGCCAACCGTGGCTGCTGCGCACCTTGAAATCCCAGTTCGTTAGCCATAGGTTGATCGAATTCTCGGCGGGAATGGCGTTGCCGTTGCTATAGAGGGCGTTGTTGAGGGTTGCGTTTACGCGGCCGGGCAAGTCATGGTGGTAACGGTTGACAACGGAATCATAGACGGCTTCGGCGTATGCGGAGACTTTGGCGGCGTGGCTCGAATATTCAACAGGATAGATAAAGTTGAAATGGTCTGTGGCGGCCGTTTTCCAATGGATATCGCTATTGTTGCCGTAAAAACCATTGGCGAAAGCTACGCCAATACAAAAAAATACAAGGCTTGAAATATAGGCACGCATAAGTGACTACAATATACAAAATGCCGGGCATTGGCAGTGGACTCAATGCCGTAATAAAAGGCCGCTCGTTTGAGAGCGGCCTTAGATTATTATGGGAGTACTGTTCCTTATTCAGCTGCGCCTAAGCCAAGAGCCTTGTCGATGCCTTCGATTAGCTTGGTTCCCTTGAGCTTACCTTCGAACAGCGAGAAGTTGCCGGTGTAGCCCCAGTGTGTCCAAGGAATTTGGAGAGTGTCACAGATTTCGCGCACGGCGGTAAGATAGTTGAGGCGGTCTTCGGCGGTAGACTTGATATTGAGTACGCCGAATTCGTTGATAATCACCGGAACATTGTTCCTAACGGCCCATTCCTTGGCCGGAACCATGAGGCTGAGAATGTATTCCTTGTTGCCCATTTCATTGTAGTTGAATATAGCATCCTTATACCACTTGGGGAGAGTCGCCGTAACACCGAAATCAGCGCTGTATTCGGACCATCTTTCCTTGTCGTAGGGGAACATGATATTCTTGATAGTCTTGAGATCGGTCCAGGAACCACCCTGATGTGTGAAAACGAAGGGTTCGTAATTGTGAATGGCGTAGACGACGTTGTCGTCATTGAGAGTCGTTCCCTTGGCGAGGAGCTTGATGGAATACCATTCAGCATCGCCGAAGATAAGGGTGTGCTTCTTGTCCACGGTGCGGATGGAGTCGATGATTTCCTGTGCAGCCTTGCGCCAGTTGGCGGAAGTGACCTTGCCGTTGGCCATATCGGGCTCGTTCAGCAGTTCGAAGAACAGGTCTTCACGTTCGCTGCTGGCATAGTGGGCGGCCACGTGCTTCCAAACTTCGGCCATCATCTTGGTGTACTTGGCGTTGGTGGCAGTCTTGGTGTTGTAGCCGTTGTCGTATTCGTGGTAGTCGATGACGAAGGACATGCCGTATTTAGCGGTCCATTCGTTAAAGGCGTCGAGGACTCCGAAGAGGTTCTCATCGTCGAATGCGAGGGCGACCGTGTCAGCAGCATCGGCAACGAAGGCGTCGCGGTTGGTGGCATATTTGTCAAGGTCGATGGGGAGACGCAGGGACTTGATGCCATTTTCGGCCATGAGCTTAACGTCATCTTCGTCGAATTTAAAGGTGCCGTCAAAAGTGGTTTTTTCTTCTTCGAGCCAGTTGGTAATGTTGATACCCTTGTTCAGGTACTTCATGGCCTTGGCCTGGAGAGGATTGGAAATGGCGATGTCACCAATGGTGACTTCCGGAATGACGGGGTCCTTGATTTCCATGTCGGCGACGTCTTTTTCCACTTCGCTCGTGTCCTGCAGATAGACGTTATCGATAAGCAGGGAATCCACTTTCTTGTTTCCCTTGGCCTGGAAACTGATGTTTGTAATGTTGGCCGGGTTGAATTCCACTTCTACACCGCCCCAACCTTCTTGGGCCAGGTCCTTGAAGCGGACCACAGCCTTGGTCCATGTGCGGGAGGCCTTCATGCTCATCATGTGGACGTCGTAATTGGTCACGTCGGAAGTTTCGACGCGAACGGTGTGAGCACCACCCTTGTACCAGTAAGTGAGTCCACCGTATTTAGTGTAATCCACTTCGGTATCCAGGGTCACACCCCAGCCGACATAAGGATCATACTTGTATTCGCCCTTGTCAAGTGCGTAGTAGACGGCCCAAGCGTAGTTTGTGCCATTGTCGGACTTTCTTGCTACCGGGAATCCGTCTGCGCCGACGGGACTCTTGATTTCGGAAGCACCGTCGCCATCTGCGCCGCCGTTGTTGTCGTTATAGTCGTACCAGTAGAATTCACCCTGCAGGGACATGTTGTCGCCGTCTTCGAAGTCATCGATCAAGAGACCCTTGCCTTCTTCCTTGGGAATGGTGATTGCGGCTACGATGTCCGTGGCTTCAGGCGGCATGACAATCTTGCTTGTGGGCTCGGCGACGGAGTCTACAGGAGTGACAGCGGTGTCTGCCGGGGTGGATGCCGTGTCGGCGGGAGTGGTTGTCGCAGTGTCAGCTGGCACAGGTGTCTGTGTCGAGTCTGTGACATTTGTTGAGTCTGCCGGAACTGGGGGCAGGTCTTCCGGTGCGTTAGGCTTGCTGCTGGAGGAGTCGCTTCCGCAGGCACTCAGAACAAGGAGCGCTGCCGCAGAAAGGGTGAGACTGGTTTTGGCTTTGATATTCATCGTGACCTCGCTTGGGTTTATGCATCTTAAAGCTATATTGGAACGAGTAAAAAAACAAACTTCGGTGCACGATTTGCGTATACACGGGTAACCTTGATGCCGGAGCCTTGGTGTAGCAAAAGCCTGTCTTTTTTACCTTTTTCCTTAAATTTATTCTTGAAATCAGTAATATGGTTCCTGTAAAAGGCCTGTTTTCGTGCAGGTGTATCAACTGTTTTTTACGCGAGGGCAACGTCACTATTTACTATCTTTCGCCTGTGCGCTTCTTTTCTGAAAAATACCATGACTCCATAAAGCTTGCCCGCAAGGCCAAGTTACCGGATTTGCAATGGGAATTGCAGAAAGGGGCTGATGTTCGTTATACCGGATGCAACCGGATCGATGTTCATCGAGGTGAAGTTCCTTCTTTTGGTTATGTTTCGGGTGATAACCTGAATCCGGTTGGAACTTTTGTCGTGGTGCGTGACCGTTCTATTCCGGATGGAGTCTATGCCTACGATGCTTCGGGAAAAAGCGATGCTCCCGATGTGGTGGGACAGTTGGCCCGCATGGGTGGCAAGGAAGATATCAAGCGGATTGTATCCGCGTTTCCGGATTGCGATGTTGCAGAAGAAGCTCCGCTGCTCTATATTTTTACGGGGCATCTGGAACGTTCCGTATGGCGGTTTCGCGAGGCCTCGTATGTCCAGGTGATGCAGGATGTGGGGGCGTGTGCCGCAAGTGTCCTTTTGCATGCCAAGTCCAAAGGCGCAAAGGTCTTTGCCCTGGGTGGGTTTGTCGATGACGAAATCGCGGTAGTCCTTAATTTGTCCGCAACGGAGGTTCCGCTCGCGGCTTTGGCGGTTTTTCCGGAGTATAGCGAAACGGCTTTCAATTCCGTAGATGAAGGTGTCGGCGAAACGGCGTATTCCAACCGTAGCGAAATTGAAACAGCCGGTGACGAAACGCTTTCTCGTTATCCGTCGGTTTTTATGTTGCAGAATCGCGTCGAAAGTATCGTCGACCTTTCAAAATGCATTCGCATTCGCAGGCTTTCGGCGCAGGCTCTCCCCGGTGATGAATTTCCGCTGACTCCCGCCAAATACGATGTGTCGCAGTACCTAGAACGGCTTTCTGACTTAGAGGCGGTGCCGCAGACCTTTAGACCGTTCAAGAAAGTTGGACTCGACCTGGATGATTTTTCAGGGCTGTTGCGATGGCTGGAGGTGGGGCAGATTCATCTTTTCGGGGCGGGACTTCTGAAAATGTGGGTGGTCGCCTTCGACGTGATGTTCGTCTATCCGGGAGTCTACCGTTATATCCCGGTGCGCAAGTCCATCTATATGCAGTCGGGGGCTGTTAACGAGAAAAAGTTCGCCAAGTGCCATGCGGCTCCGGAAGAGGCGGAAAATACGGCGTTTGCGCTCATCTTGACGGCGGACCTGAACGAGTCCTGCAATTTACTCGGTGAACGGGCCTACCGCTATATGAACCTTAATGCAGGGTATATGGTGCAGTCTTTGCACCTGTCTTCACGGATGATTCGGAAATCGTCACGTAGCGAACGCTTCTTTTTCCACGACGAGTTGCGGAAACTTTGCGATATTCCCGAAAGCGAAAGCATCGTTGCCGAAATTCTTGTAGGAAAGTCATAATTTTCTTATATTTTGTCTAAAAATTTAGGCTAGGAGTTAAAATATGCCCCAAAAGCAAGGCTTATTTATTTTATTGTCTTTGTTCGTTGCGCTACTTGCAGCTTGTGGCTCTTCGGACAGTTCCTCGTCGAATAATGACGACAATCGCTACAAAGAAGTGAAGAACGCCGATAATCTAGGAGACTGCTCCGATGAAAATGAAGGCGATTCTGTCTATGTCGCTTCGGAAAAGATGTACGTGACCTGTCTCAACGGTTTTTGGTCTGAGTTTACCCCTCCCGATACCGATACAAGTGCGGGCAAGTTGAACATCTATGTGGCCGCGGACGATACCATTCCGTCTCTTTCGAAGTTGATTTCCTGCACTTACAGCTATGACGGCTGGCTGGTCTTTGTGGCTTCGTTGAACTCCTATATGCTTTGCGAGGACTACGAATGGGTCGAGTATAAGCCGAAGTCCTCGTCGAGTGGAGATGTTGAATCGAGCGATGACAACGAGTCCTATTCCGAAGAGTCTTCCAGCAGTCGTAGGGCGCAGTCCTCTAGTTCCCATGTCATGACCCGTGATGAAATTCTCGGTCCTTGCACCATGGCAAACAACGGCGCCGTTGCGATGGATTCCCTGGATGAAATTCGCGTATCCGGGACAGACTACTATATCTGCCGCTCCGGCCTTTGGATTTCTGCGGATACCTATGACATGAATACCCATGGGTGGTCCGATACGACCGATGGCGCATTCAGGGAAGGTATGTGGAGCACGTTTATTTTTAATCCGGTTTCGGAGGAGTGCGTAACGGAAGAAGATTCCTACACTTACCAGGTTTATGTTTATGACAGGGGTTGGCGTGTCGCTAAGAGAGATGAACTTTGCTACGGCAAGGCTTGCACGGCGATGACCGGTGGTGAATCTATTGTTTGGAATGGAAGAACGTATGTGTGCAGCGACACTGCCTGGCGGCAGGAAAATGTTTACAGTATGGACAAAAACTCCTTCTTTGCGTCTGATGTCGTTTACGGTTCGCTGACGGACTCCCGTGACGGTCAGGTCTATAAGACTGTGAAAATCGGGACGCAGGTGTGGATGGCCGAGAACCTGAACTATGCGGATTCCCTGGAGGATGTCGTGCTGCAGGATGGCGCCAGCTTCTGCTATGACTACGATGCTGACAACTGTGCTGTGGGCGGAAGGTTCTATCGATGGGCTGCTGCGATGGGCCTCTTGCCGAAGTACAATAGTTCCCGTGCGGATACGACGTTGCTGAAAAGTTCCAACCACAGGGGCCTTTGCCCGGAAGGTTGGCATATTCCCGATACGACGGAATGGAACACCTTGATTGCAACCGTGGGTAAAGGAAACGCCCATACGCTCAAGACAACGGGAGCCTGGTTGTTCTATGCGGATTCCATCAATGCCGCGACCAATACGACTGGTTTCAGTGCCGCACCGATGGGTACCAATTCTACGAGCGGTGTGAACAGTCAGATTCTGTTCTGCTCAACTTACCAGACCTATTCCGATGAGTTCCGCTATTTTAGCCTTTCTTATAGTTCCAACCAGCTTTATTCCGGAAGTCGTGATAAGGATTATCCGTGCTTTATCCGTTGCCTTCAGGATGCCGCCTCATCGCAGCCGGAGCCGGATGATCCTATAGATACTGACGATTCTGGCGAAACGGAAAATGATTAATGGGGGAAATGATGAATAATAAGGTTCTTTTACTTGCTTTTTCTGCGGTTTCCCTGTCTATGCTCGTCGCCTGTGGCGGTAGCAGCGGCAGCGGTTCGAATACAGCCGACGTGGATTATATTTTCTCGAACTATTCGGAATTGACCAAGAGTGTCTCTTGCAACTATTCCAACGACGGTAAAATTGCCTATCTGACCGATATCGAGTCTGCAAAAATTTGCTCGGACGGTTACTGGGAAGATATTGATCTAGTTGCAAAGGATTCGTCTTCTGAATCCAAGAACATCGTTGCCGATACGGTGTTTAACTACTCGAGCTTGCCGTCTTGCAACTATTCCAGGGAAGATTCCGTTGTTTATGTCCGTTCGCTCCAGATCAACCTGGTGTGCGATGGGTACAGCTGGCAGGAAGAGGCACTGAGCGAGGTCCCGACCTCGGTTTCGACGATGAAGGCCTTGCCTACGTGCGTGCCGTCCATTGCCGGTGCGATTGTCTATGTGAGCGGAATTGGCGAAGACGTGATTTGCTCCGAGAAACGCTGGGTCGAATATCGCCATTGGCTTGAGTCGTCTTCTTCGATGAATTCTAGCAGTTCCTCGTACGATGACGATGATGAAAGTTCCTCTTCTTACAGGACTGACGAAGAATCGGTGCTCGGCAAGTGCTCCGCCGAAAATAACGGAATGCTCGCCTATGACAGCAACCATGTTCTTGGTTACAGCTCCAACTACTATTATTATTGCGATGGATCCTGGGAATCCTGGGAAGCCGCTCCGTCCGAAATGATCGATACGCTCGGATGGGGAAGCGCCGAAGACGGAATCTTCAGGCCGGGTGATTATTCCTACAAGAGCAACCGCTACAGGGATCTGCCTGCAATCTGCAACTTCAATGGCGAAGGCGGCGCCGTTTACTTTGTCCATGATGGTTCCTGGCGTCTTGCGACCGATATGGAAGTCTGTATGTTGCGCCTTTGCAATAAGAGCCACACCGGGGATACGGAATTGCTGGAAGGTTATACCTATAGGTGCAACGGCGAAGACTGGGTCTTTGATTCGCTTTACTCTAGCGCCAAGGTGGACCGCTTCAAGAAAGGCGTGACTTATGGAACTTTGCTGGATGCCCGCGATAGCAACTCCTACAAGACGGTTGTCATTGGCGGAAAGACCTGGATGGCTGAAAACCTGAGGTATGCGGATACAGTGGCGACGACTACTTTGAAGGCTGGCGGTTCTTCTTGCTGGCGCGACGATCCGAATAACTGCGAAATTGGTGGCCGTACCTATAAGTGGGCAGCCCTGATGGGGATCGCCAGTACCTACAATACGCAGAAATATGCGGATTCTCTTGTCAAGAAACCGGTTCAGGGCGTCTGTCCTTCTGGCTGGCACGTGCCGGATTCAACGGAATGGAAAAGCTTGATTTCTGCTGCAAACAATTCGGCTTCCATGATTAAATCCGAAACCGGCTGGCCTTACGATGAAGATGCGGTGCTCCCGAACAATGCCTTGGGCTTTACGGCTGTTCCTGCGGGATATACGTACAGCTCCTATGATTATGGTAATCTCGGAGAAGTGTTCTGCACGATGCAGATCGGAAG
>JAEEGH010005686.1_pt1 | contig 31118 bp, 29 predicted proteins | sample 9134181 | NCBI WGS metagenome assembly JAEEGH01 (sample SAMN16246544, study PRJNA631951) | gut metagenome | biome: gut microbiome; feature: rumen; material: DP-attached | host: Bos | place: Iran: Karaj | collected 2018-10
ACTGTCCTTGCTGTCCTTAACGCGATGAGAGCTTTAAAGATATGATTGTACGATTAGACGATAAACTCTGGTTCCCTGATCCCCGCTATGGTGAGGAAGATGGTTTGGTGGCTGTGGGGGGCGACCTTTCCGTCGACCGTCTGCTGCTGGCCTATTCCTACGGCTTCTTCCCATGGTTCTCGTTCCGCAATCGCGAGGAACCCCTTTGGTACTGCCCATTGCAACGGTTTGTGATCTTCCCCCAAGAAATTCACATCAGTCATTCCATGCGTCAACTGATCAACAAAAACCAGTACCGACTCACCATCAACAAAGATTTCGATGGTGTTATACGCGGATGTGCTACGGCCCAGAACCGCAATACTGAGGATGGCGCCTGGCTTGGCCCTGACATTATAAAGGCCTATACTGAACTCCATCATCAGGGTTTTGCGTCCAGTGTTGAAGTCTGGGAAAAACAGGCAGATGGTATTCGCTTGGTGGGTGGTCTCTACGGCGTCAACTTCGGTAGGTGTTTCTTCGGCGAGAGCATGTTCTCATTAGTGCCTAGTGCTTCGAAGTTGGCCCTCATCTTTCTGGCCCGTCTGTTCGGGAGTCGTGGAGGACTCATGATTGACTGTCAGTTCGAAACGCCTCACCTCCGTAGCATGGGTGGCCGCTATATCTCCTATGATGAGTACATTGCCCTCATCCGTAAATAGTAATTTAATGTTTAATGAGATAAAACTAATTGGATATGAAAGAAAATCGTTTGATTGCAGCTGCGCTCATTGCAGTAGGTATTATTTGTTTAGGGTGGTTCGTGAAGGCTGGTATCAATGACTTTGCCAACAAGGACCGCAAGGTGACGGTGAAGGGACTGGCAGAGCGCGAGGTGCCTGCCGACAAGGTGACATGGAGCATCAGCACGAAAGTGACGGGCAATGACTTGCCTATGCTCTATGAAAGTATCAACCTGCAGACAACCAAGATCAAGCAGTTTCTGAAACAGAACGGACTCGAAGAAAAGGAAATTACGGTTAATCCGCCATCCATCAGCGACCTTGAGGCTCGTGAGTGGGGCGACAATAACAAGAATTTCCGTTATATCGTTTCAACAACCATCACTGTGGCTACTAAGAAAGTGGAGGAAGTGAAAAAGGCTATCTTTCGACAGGCGGAGTTGCTGAAACAGGGGGTGGCCATCGAGACCAGCAATGCGGATTATGAATATGCCTCGTTCCAGCAAATGAAGCCTGAGATGATGGCTGAGGCGATTAAGAATGCTCAGAAGACGGCTGAACAATTTGCTGAGGCTAGCAACGCGCACCTTGGTGAGATCCAGACTGCTGGTCAAGGGCAGTTCGAGATTGACGACCGTGATCAGAACACGCCGTATATCAAGAAGCTACGCGTGGTGACAACCATCACTTACTCTTTGAAGGACTGACTTTGTTGCAGAGGTACATGCCTACGAGGATGAGCAAGGTGCCGATGAGGAAATAAACCGTAATGCGTTCTGAGAGGATGAGCCAAGCGAAGATCACTGTGGTGACGGGGTTGAAATAGACATAGTTGGTGACGATGGTGGCGCCCAGTTTCTTGATGACCCAGTTCCACGCCAGGAAACAGAGCATGGAGGCGACACAGCCCAAGAATAGCAAGTTGGCCAAAACGTCTGGTCTCAGCACCACGCTGAGCGAAGGTAGGTCGGGGAAGATTACAAAATAGGGAATCATCGACAACAGACCGTAGAAGAACACTTTACGGGTGATGAACACCGTGTCGTAGTGCATACTGGCAGGAATCATGAGCAACGAATAGAATGCCCAGCAGAGACAGGCTCCGAAAGCAAGGGTGTCGCCCAAGGGTGAAAGGTGGAGCACGAAGCGGCCGTTGAGCACTACTATAATGACGCCAATGGCTGCCATCACCGTGCCCACAATCTGAATGCCATGCAGGCGCTGGGAACGAAAGAATAGGGCGATGAGCAGTGCTGCAAATAGCGGACAAAGGCAGACAATGAGTGAGGTGTTCGTGGTCGTGGTGTAGATCATCGCGCTGTTCTCGGTGAGGAAATAGAGCGAGCCGCCCGTCACGCCCAATGCCACCATTAGTAACTCGTCCTGCCACGACGAGGTGAACAGGCGGAAATGCTTGAAGGTAAGCGTGTAGGCTAAAAGCAACAGATAGGCTATGACGAAACGCAGCACAAAGATTTGTGCTGCCGTCAGTCCGGCGATAAGTAGCAGTTTGGTGAAAACGAATGTTACGCCCCACACTGCCACCACTAGAAAGGCTATCAAATGATATAATAGTCTGTTCAACCTTGTAAGCTTTTGATGGTTAATTCGTGTACGTTCGTTTGGGATTCTTTGGGAACCAGCCTTTCTCTACCCGTCTCTTCTGTGCGAACAGTTCGCCGATTCCCCAGAGAGCTGAAGCGCCGAATACGCCGAGGAATGACGAGAGGTAGATGTTCTCGATAAATAGTGCAGCAATGCAGCAAGCGATGCCTATTAACAGATAGACCACCCAAGGCCTTGTGCCCCAGTAATATTCCGTCTTGATAACAATTGGATGCCAGATGCCAATCGTTAGAAAGGTCATGATGGCGATGATAATGCCAGTAAAATACATTTTGTATCTGTTTAATTTGGCTGCAAAGGTAATAAAAAAAACAAATATTGGATGGCACGATATTCAAAAAACTTAAAAAGATTTGTTTATTTGCTCGCTTATTTGTATCTTTGCGCCCCAAGAAACAGATATGAAACGTATAGTTATGATTTTATGGAAATCTTGCTGCCTAATGGCGGCTATGCTTATGATGACGGGTTGTCAGGCGAATGCTCAGACGTCAGGTCTGCCTCTTATCACGATCCAGGCTGAAACAGAACTGAATGCCCAGAAAAAAGTGACGGCCCACATGGAGATGGAGGGCTACAATGGTGCCATCGGCATCAAACTGCGTGGAAATAGCTCGCTCAGTTTTAATCAGAAGAAGTACACTTTTGAGACTCGTGACGAAAATGGTAAGGAGCAGGATGTATCGCTATTGGGTATGCCTGCCCATAGCGACTGGGTGCTGTTGGCGCCTTATAATGATGTGTCGATGGTGCGCGACCCGCTGGCTTTCCAACTGTGGCGCGAGATGGGACACTGGGGACCGCGTACCCAGATGGTGGAAGTGGTCTTCAATGGCGACTATCGTGGCATCTACATCCTCTGCGAAGCCATAAAGCGTGGAGAAGAACGTGTGGATGTCAGCAAACTGAAGAAGTCGGACGTGAAAGGTCGCGACGTTACTGGTGGTTATATCCTCCGTATTGATACTTACAATGACGATGATGCTACCTTTGCATCGAAAGTGCCTGGCGTGGGACCGGGTATTATGACTAGCCAGATCACATGGTCGTGTATCTATCCTAAGAAAAAGAATCTCCAGCCAGAGCAGATGGCGTATATCCAAAATTATGTTGACACGATGGAGGCCGTCATTCAAGGGGCTGACTTTGCCGATCCTCAGAAAGGTTATGCACGCTATATCGATGTACCCTCATTCGTGGACTATTTCATCCATACCGAACTGAGTCTGAATGCTGATGGTTATAAGCGAAGTGCTTATTTTTACAAAGAGAAGATGCATGAAGACGGTACGGGCGGTAAAATTCATGCCGGTCCTGTGTGGGACTATAACCTCGCATATGGTAACAACAGTTTCTGTAGTTCCAATCAATTTGAGGATTGGTGTTTTGAAGGTTGTAACACCCAGCCCACGCCTGCTTTCTGGCAGCGCCTGTTACAAGATCCAGCCTTTAGAAAAGCCGTCAAGGTGCGCTATCAGGAACTCCGTAAGAATGTGCTCAGTACCAAAAATCTCTATGCTATCATAGATAAACAGGCTAAACTATTGCAGAAAGCTAAAGACCATCATTTCCAGACCTATCCGGAACTGCTGGTAGACAAGAATCAGCAACAGTCAAACAGAGCGCAGTCTCCGATGGGCGGACAACAGCATATGCATAGTCATCAGCCGATGAACGGGACTCAGCCCCCGATGGGTGGCTTTGGTGGTGGCTTCGGCGGCTTTGGCGGTGGCGGCTTTGGCGGTGGTTTTGGAATGTTTGCAGGGCGAAACTTCAATTTCGATCCTCTTGCCATGTTTACTGCCTATCGTGTGAGCAGCTATGAGGAGGAGATCACCATTCTGAAGCAATGGTTTGCCGACCGTTTGGCTTTCCTCGATAAGAACATCGACCGTTTTGATAGCGATTGGGAACCTCGCATCCAAGAACTCAAAGAGATCCAGATGCAGTTTGGTAATGGTTTCCCATTTGGTGGTGGTCCTAACCCCTTTGGTAGTGGAGGATCATCTCCGTTTGGAAGTGGAAGCGGAAACAGTGGAAGGGCACCCTTCCCTGGCGGAGGAGCGCCCTTCCCGTTCGGCGGTTTCTGATTATGTGACTTTAATAGGCGTGATCGTTCTTGATATCGTCCTTATCCAGTTTCTTGGCATCGATGACGTGCCAAGCATAGACGATGTAGGCTAGTACGAAGGGTACAAGTAGCGAGACATAGAACATCGTAGTGAGGGTGAACTCGCTGGAGCAGGAGTTTTGGAGCGTCAACGAAGACTGGAGGTCAGCAGTTGAGGGATAGTAGGCCGTATTGTTCCATGCGGAGCAGAGTAGCAGGGCGAGTACGGTGAGCACAGTGCCGATACCCGCCGGCCATATACCACCTATGTAATCCTTCGAAACGATGGTCTTGCCGATGCCGAAGAGTACGAGCACTACACCTATTAATAATATAATAAGGAGATACCACATTGAGATGAAGTTGTTCAGGTACTTGAAAGGCTCCATAAAGATGATGCCTGTAGCTGGATCGTAGGCAAAACCCTCTTTCAGTAGCAGGTGAACGAGATAGGCTACGAAGAGGATCACGAAGGGCACGGCAGCGCCAATCAAGCGAACACTGCCGCGAGAGCGGATATCCTCGTCGTTGATATTGTTCATAACGTAGAGAATGCCTAGCACACGGGCTAGGAAGACAACGGCGAAGCCGAAGACGAGTACCCAGGGATTGAGTAGGGCATCGAGGCCATGAGAGGCATTGGCCCAACGGGAGATGATGGGTGTGAGAGCTTGTATGTCGACAAGATTATTTTTCTCGATGATGAAGTTTGAACCCTCGAAGAAGGTGGCGACAGCCCCTCCTAGAAGCAACGGACCTACAATGCCGTTCAACGTCAGGAAGAATTGAAAGGTCTTGGGACCGAGGAAATTTCCAATCTTGTTCTGAAACTCATAGCTGACGGCCTGGAGTACGAAGGTGAAGAGGATGAGCATCCACAACCAGTAGGCGCCGCCAAAGCTAGTAGAATAGAAGAGGGGGAAGGAGGCAAAGAAGGCGCCTCCGAAGGTAACGAGTGTGGTAAAGGTGAATTCCCACTTACGGCCTGTGGAGTTGTAGACAAGCCGTTTACCCTCTTCTGTCCAACCCAGACTGCTGGCCACGGAGTTGGCACCCTGCACAAACAACAGAAAAACTAATATCGCACCTAATAGTGATACTACGAAACACCAGTAATGCTGTAAAAATTCGTATGACATAAGATCTTATTTTTTAGACATAATAACATGTTATTCTGAGATATCGGGTCCTTTGGCAATCTGTTTTAACAGGATGTTGATCTCAACGGCGAGCATTGTGGTAAAAAGGATGAGGAAGAGGATGAACGTGAGGGCGACACTGCCAGCATTGAGGTCAGAGACGGCAGCCCATGTAGGCAGCATATCTTGAATGGTCCACGGCTGTCGTCCGAACTCGGCCACGAGCCAGCCGCACTCAGAGGCGATGTAAGCCAAAGGTACGAGGGCGATGGCAATCCAGTAATGCCATGAAGGCAGACCTGTGAGTCGTTTTGGCGCATCGGCCAAGGTCTCAGGCAATAGCCCGATGGAGGCCAGCAAACGACGAGTGAAGACCGACAGGAATGGTATGTCGTAGATGAGCAGCAGCAATACGAGGAAATAGAGAATGAACACGCAGCCCAAGCCCACCATTATTCGGAAGGCCCAGAAGTTGATGGGAATATAGGGCACGATATCGTTCTTGTCCTTGATATAGCCATAGCCGAAATACTTCATATTTTCCTTCAATATCCCCAGTTGGTAAGCGGCAGTCGAACCGTCGTCGCTGGAATTGTATTTCGCCTGTCGATAGGCAGCCAGGGCTTCGATGGCTTTTTTGCCGCGTGCGATCTTCTCATCGACGGAAGGTTCCTTAGTGCCGTCGGGCTTGGTGTAGCCATTGAGGATGTCGTTGATGCCAGGCACGTAGCCATGAATGTCGTTGGTGGCCATGAACGAGAGGGCGTAGGGCATCTCCAGCTTCAGCGGGGCAGACTCCTCGTTGGCGTAGTCAGGCTGGCAGAAGGGATTCACCCATGCGATGGCTGTGAGGCCAACGTCTGTTCCGCCATTGTAAAGTGCCTCCATGGCAGCAAGTTTCATGGGCTGTACCTTGCCTACGCTTTGGGCTGACTTATGACCTGTGGCGCCAGCGAGCAGGGCAGCTACGAGGCCTACCCACACCCCAATCTTCATGCTCTCTGTGGCGAGTTTCGTATCGCGGTTTTTCATGAGATACCAACAACAGACAGCTACGCAGAAGATGGCGCCGATGATCCACGAGGAAATGACAGTGTGACAGAACTTATCAATGGCAAAGGGCGAAAGGGCCACCTCAGCAAAGGATACCATCTCGTTGCGCATGGTATCGGGGTTGAACTCGCAACCTACGGGATACTGCATCCATGCATTAGCTACGAGAATCCACCAGGCAGATATAGTGGCACCTAAGCCTGTAAGCCAAGTAGAAGCGAGGTGGAAACCTGGTGAAACTTTCTTCCAGCCGAAAAACATGACGGCAACGAAGGTCGACTCCATGAAAAAGGCGACGATGCCCTCGACGGCCAGTGGAGCACCAAAGATATCGCCCACGAACCAGGAATAGTTACTCCAGTTAGTGCCAAACTCGAATTCGAGAATGATACCCGTAGCGACCCCCATTGCGAAATTGATACCAAAGAGCTTCTGCCAGAACTTTGCTGTGGTCTTCCAGAATTCATCTTTAGTGCGATAGTACTTGGTTTCGGCAAAACCCATGATGACTGCCAGTCCGAGGGTCAGAGGCACGAAAAGCCAGTGGTAGATTGCCGTGAGGGCAAATTGCGCTCGTGACCAATCAATGGTGCCGGCATCAATGTTTAGAAAGAGATGTTGTAGCATAAATTATTTGTTTTAATTTGAGTAATCTGGGTAATAGTGATCATCTGATTTTAGGGAGAGGCACGCTCGACGAGTTCGCTGGCTACGAATGACGATTCATTGCCTTCGGCATGCTGTTTCAGGAAATTGGGGAAGAAAAAGATTTTCAGGATCACAAAGATGATGAACAGTTTGATAAGGATGATGGCCCATAGTGTCTTGCCCAGGCGCATGTGCCTGAAACCGTCGGCGTAGAGATCGTAAATTCGATAAAGAAAGTTGTCCTTTCGCATAGGCTGTAGTCATCTTTGATTTTGCAAATATATGAAAAAAGAATAGAACTTCCAAACAAAATGCAAAAATTCTTGGGCGGTTCTATTCTTTTTTGTATCTTTGCAGCGGAATCAGATGATGATTGCTTGTAAAGAAGATGGATACAAAGAATCTCACATTGCCTAATGATGTGCAGGAGGTGCCCCGCTTGGCCGCCTTCGTTGAAGATATTTGCGAGGTCGCAGGTATCGATATGGGTACGACCATGAAGATGAATCTCGCCATTGAGGAGGCTGTGGTCAATGTGATGAACTATGCCTATCCCTCTGGTGTCAAGGGTGAAGTGCGCATCGAGGCTGGAGTGCGTGAAGGTTATGTGGAGTTTGTAATCAGCGACGACGGCACCCCTTTCAATCCTACGGAAGTGGAGGATGCAGATACTACCCTTTCAGCGGAGGAGCGCCAGATCGGTGGCCTTGGCATCTTTCTTGTGAAGCATTTCATGGATATTGTAGAATATAAATATGTGGATGGGCAGAACGTCCTAACACTTCGCAAGAATCTGCAATGATATAAAAAAATCCCTCACTTGGTGAGGGATTTTTTATGTCTTGAATAATCTGAATTACTTCAGCAGTTCAGCACGAGCCTCGGATATTTTCTCCTTAGCCTCTTCCAATTGAGCCTTCAGCTGGTCTACAGAAATTGCATTCAGTGGAGACAGTGCCTCAACAGCGTTGGCAACAGGCTCGAACTCGGGATCGTAGTTGGCCAGACGAGATACGGCGTCAGACAGCAGAACGATACGGAAGGTAACGTTGGCAGCAGAATCATCGTCGAAAGCGGTGATGAACTTGTCTGTGTTCTGAGAAATGACGTAAATCTCCTCAACGAGAGAAGAAGCCACGATCTGCCAGAAGTAGTTGATACGGCCGTTCTCGTTCATAGCATCGTAAAGTTTCTGACCAGTCTCATATATGGTAGATGTGTCGTCAAGAACCTTGAACGAAGGATCGTTGATGTCAGCAGCCAGCTTGGTGATGGCAGCCTCATAGTCCTCTGTGGGCATCTCATACAGTTTTGCGATGCTCTTGTCAACGCTCAGAGCGCTCAGGATACGATACTTCTCAGCCAGGGTGGTGGCATCCTCAGAAACAGAGGGAGTCAACAGATAGTCGGGCTTAACCTTCTTTTCCTCAGCGGTCAGCTGAACACCATTCTCGCCAGACTGAACGATGGGGAGGTTCTTCAGTCTGCCTACTTCAGCAGCGAGGCTGTCGAGCTCCATCTTGATCTTTGCCTCAACTTGCTCCTGCTCAAAAACCTTGATAGAATCGGTCTCTTCTGCGGGTTGTGCACTCTTGTTTCCTCCACAAGCGGTGAAAGCCATTGCTGCAATTACTACAGCGAAAAATGTAATTTTCTTCATTTTGTTTTTTTGTTTTGTTTGTTATTAATAAAATTGTATAATGATCATTGTTCTTTTCTCATATATTTCCCAGGACAGTCTGTCAGCAGCAAGATAATGGCAATCACACTCATCAGGAGTATGACACCCAGATTGAACCATAGGGTCTTGACATGCCAACTGCCAAGTATCTTCTCACTACTATAAAACGGAGCACGTCCTAATTTGTTGTGTGGCGTCAGATAAATGATGCCGCTGCGGGGGACCAGATAGTCGTCGACGATGTCTACCATCCGTAGTTGGTCTGCACCTGTCACGAACTCCTCCAACTTGATATTGAAGTTGTTTCTCTTCACGTCCAAGAAGGCATCCTTGCCTTGTTCCTTAATGATGGCGGCAATCATGCCATCTTTCTTCATCGTATAGTCGTTGCCTCGTTTGGCCAGTATTTTCTCTGCCTCCTTCATATAGTTGTATAACGACTGGTAGGAACTGTCGCCAACATAAGGCTCCATGCCACAGAACTCAGTGAGCACAGGCAGATTGGTGTTGATGACGTTGAGGTGCATCGGATTGACCTCCTTGCCGCGTTCCTTCTCGTCGTTCATTGTTTGGAGTTGCGATTGCAGTTCGTAGAGGAAGCCAAGGTTGTAGAATTGGTTCTCCTGACGTGCCTTGTCGAGGGCGAAGAAAGGCTTCTCATACGTATTGTCTGTGAACGACGTCACAGCCAGAGCCTCGTAGCTCCAGCGAGAGGGAATCAGGTCGCCAATCAGCGGCACATTGCCCGTGGTGCTTTTAGGTGTCAGGTCTGAGAAGCTAACGACCAGTCCGCAGAGCAGGATCTGTGGAATCAGCAGGATAGGGATGCTGATATAGATGGATACGATTGAACTGAGACATTGTGACAGAAGCAGACCTGTGAGGTTGGCAAGGAAGGCGGTGGCAAAGAGAATGAGCCACCAGACGCCAAATAGTCCCACTCCCATGATGGAGTTGCCTATCAGGATGAACAAGAAGGTCTGTATCAGCGACACACCTGCCATGAAGATAATCTTCGACCAAATATAACTGCCATAGGATAGCTGCAGGAACTTTTCGCGCTTCAGTAGGGCACGGTCCTTGATGATTTCCTCCGCACTGCCGCTCATGCCAATAAAGGTAGCCACAATGACTGCCATGAAGAAATAGCTCACCAGGTTCTTGTTGTCCATGACGGTATAACCCTCGGGTGGTGCGTAACGGGTGAGCAGGGCACAGATCACGGCGAGGATGGGCGCCTCGAGAAGTGCGATACAGAGATATTGGATGTTGGTGATCTTCGTCTTGAAGTTACGACGCAGGAAGATCGCAAACTGACTGAGTTTGCCTGGCTTCTTCAGGTCGGAGGCCGGCACATCATTGACATCTGGCTGTGCAAACGCCGGCTGATGCTTCAGATAGAGTTCATGCCACTCCTGAGGCGTCATCTTACGGTTATCAGATGTCTCACCTGTATTGTTGATGGCCTTTTCGTCGATGATATTCAGAACGATCTCCGGATTCACATTGCCGCAGGTGGGACAAGCGCTCGTCTCTGCATCGGCATAGTTGGCTGCGCTCTTGAAATAAGTGATGGCATCGATGGGATTGCCGTCGTAGACAGGATAGCCGCCTTTGTCCAACAGCCACAAACGGTCGAAGAGCTTGTAGACATCGCTGGATGGCTGATGGATATTCACCACCACCAGTTTGCCCTTGTAGGTCTGCTCCTTCAATAGGTTGATGACCTTCTCCGTATCTGCCGATGACAGGCCTGACGTGGGCTCGTCGAGGAACAACACGGCTGGTTCGCGGATCAGCTCCAGGGCGATGTTCAGTCGTTTGCGCTGACCGCCGGAGATGTATTTGTTGATGGCCGAACCCACTTTGAGATCCTTGGTGGCGTCAAGGCCGAGATCCTTGAGAATCTTCATGACACGACGATCGATCTCCTCCTCAGATAGACTGGCGAAGCACAACTTTGCCGTATAGTAGAGGTTCTGATACACGGTCAGTTCCTCTATCAACAAGTCGTCCTGAGGCACGAAACCAATCAGATCCTTGGCCTTCTGCTCAGAGATATCGTGGCCGTTGATGGTGATGTGTCCTTCCTGAGGAATCAGACTGCCGTTGAGGATAGAGAGCAGGGTGGTCTTACCTGTGCCTGAACCGCCCATAATGGCCAGCAACTCGCCGCTGTGCAGGGTGAAGTTCAGGTTGTGCATACCATTGTCGCTGTTGGGGAAACGGAAATTGATGTCCCTGCCGCAGAATGCCACCTGCTGACTATTGTCCTCGCTCTTGCCGTTCTTCTTGTTATATTCGGCAAGAATGGTGGAGTAATAGACGGGATAGCCGTTCTTACCCTTCAGTACGCTGCTCTGAAGCCATACCTGATAGGCACCAGAGAGAACGGGAACATCGTTGAGCAATACCTTATCGTCGCCAATGTAGGTGAAGATCAACGTGCCTGTTGTGGGGAGAAACAGGGTCTTAAGCTGTCCGTCGAAACCTTCGGGCTGAAGCAGCAATACATGTTCAGAGGGTTTGTTGCTGACAAAGTCGATGAAGTCGTTGAACAACTGCTCTGGCACATTGAACTTTTCGGCCATGGTGCGGAAGATAGGATGGATCTTGGTGTCCTTGATACCACAGAACTCCATGATACGCAACAGCAGCATCGCTTCTTCCGTAGCGCGGATCTTACCATGCAGATTGTCGCAAATAGAAGCTACGATGGACTCTGTGTCCAGATCGTCACGCATCTCGTAGACACCCCGCATGTCGGAATAAAGGCCTAGATAGGTGTTGATTTTCCGGATTCCGAAATGATGACGCAGATAATCCTCGAGCAAATGCCTTGCCCGAGTTTCATCGACCTTTTCCTCCTTGCCAAACAAAGCGAATAAGCTAAGGAAACTGGAAAGTATGATGTCTGTCATATTTGTTTAAATTGGTTGCAAAGATACGAAATAAATCGAAAGTAGTTCTTAAATGTAAGTTAAAAAACAATAATTGTTTTTGAAGTATAGGTAAACATGACGTATTTTTCCTAACTTTGCAGAAAAAATTGAAGAAAAGCTTATAAAAAAATGATGAAAACTACAATTCAACAGCAGGACGGCAACATAGTTGCCGTATTGGAAGGACGTCTGGATACTGCAGCCGCTGCGGTGACAGAAAAGGAGTTGCAACCTCTTTATGATTGTGAAGGTAAGGACATTGTTTTCGATTGCTCGAAGCTTGAATTTATCTCTTCGAGTGGTCTGCGCCTCTTCCTTGGTGTTTTGAAAGCTGCTAAGCCGAAGGGAAGCAAAGTTAGTATCATGGGGATGAGCGCTGAACTGAAGGACGTGTTTACGATTACCGGATTCACAAGTCTCTTCGAATTTAAATAAGATTATTTCCGTAATACCCTTTTCCTTTGTCTTGGTGGCGGCAATCGGCATCGGGACAAAGTGTTCGTTGGTAATTTCTTAACATGAAAAAGAAAGTATTGATTCCGCTGGTCGTTGTGATTCTGGCCTTGATTGGAGGCTTGGCTTATCTTTTTAAGAGCCTGGAAGAGCAGAAACAGGTGAATCGCGACATGCAGGAACTGGCTGAGCTCGACAAGCAGGAGATGGAAAACGAGTATGAGCGTTTCGCCTTGCAGTATAGTGAGATGAAGACGCAAATCAATAACGACTCGATCGTGGAGCAGCTGACGCAGGAGCAGATGAAGACTCAGAAACTTCTTGAAGAATTGAAGAAGGTAAAGGCTGATGATGCACGCGAGATTACCCGTCTGAAGAAAGAGCTCGCCACGGTGCGTGAAGTGCTCCGCAGCTATATCATCCAGGTGGATTCGCTGAACCGCTTGAATGAGAGCCTGAAACAGGAGAATAGCCGTGTGAATGCGGTTCTTCAGGAAAGAAACTCCCAGATTGCAGGTCTGAGTAATGAGAAGGCCTCGCTCTCTGAGAAAGTGGCCATCGCTGCCCAGCTCGATGCGACGAATATCAGTCTGTCGCTCCTGAACAAACGCGACAAACCGACTAAGAAATTGAAGGACACCAAGAAGATGCAGGTGAACTTCACTATCACGAAAAACGTGACCGCCTCGAATGGCAACCGCACTGTCTATGTGCGCATCCAGAATCCTGGTGGCAACACGCTTAGCGGCGGGGGATCTTTTGCCTATGAGAACCGCAACCTTGAGTATTCCATGAAGAAAACCATCGAGTATACGGGCGAGGAGGTAAGCGTTGCTACCTTCTGGAATGTCTCGCAAATGCTCGAAGGCGGTCAATACCGCGTCTCAATCTTCGCAGATGGCAATATGATCGGATCAAGAACGTTCAATTTTGAATAGTTTTTAGTTTATTTTATAGATGAATAGATTTGTTGGATTATTATTGCTTGCGGGAACCGTAATGCCTGTCAACGCCCAGCGATTGCTGACACTTGACAGTTGTCGGGCCATGGCGTTGCGCAACAACAAGCAGGTCGGCATATCGAAGGTGAAGCAGGAGGTGGCGATGAACGTCAGAAAGTCAGCACGGACAAAATACCTGCCTCATGTGAGTGCTTTGGGAACCTATCAGTTCACTAGCCGGCCGGTGGATCTGCTCAGCGACGACCAGAAGTCGACATTGAGCAACCTTGGAACCAAAACGGCTGGCGACCTTCAGACAGGTCTTAGTACCATTGCCGGTTCGGAGCCCATGCAGCATATCGCAGCAGTGCTGGGTGCAATGGGCGTGAATTTCGATGCACTTCACCAGATGACCGGACAAGGCTTGCAGAACATGGCGGCTAAGCTGAATGGCTTGGGTGAGAATCTGGTCGATGCGCTCGATACCGACACGCGCAACCTCTTTGCTGGAACGGTGATGGTGGTACAGCCCGTCTATTTGGGTGGAAGTCTGATTGCGCTGAACAAGATGGCAGACATCAATGAGGAAATGCAGCAGCATTCTGCCGATGCACGCAGACAGTCCACCATCTACGCTACTGACAAAGCCTACTGGCAGGTGGTCTCGCTGAAGCACAAACAGAAGTTGGCTGAGGGCTACCTCGACCTCCTGAAGAAGTTGAATGCCGATGTACACATGATGATCGACGAGGGTGTGGCCACCAGGAGCGACGGCCTTTCTGTCGACGTGAAGCTCAACGAGGCAGAGATGACATTGCAAAAGGTGAATGACGGCCTGGTGCTCTCGAAGATGCTGCTTTGCCAGAACATCGGCCTGCCTATCACCGAGGATATTACCCTGGCCGACGAGGATAAGGAGACCATTGCTGTCGTGGAACTGTCGCCGAAACTGGATGTGGAGACGGCTGTCGGCAACCGTCCGGAGTTGAAAATGCTCGAGAATGGCGTCCAGCTCTCCCGTCAGCTGACGAATGTGCTGAAGGCCGGTAATCTGCCGATGGTCGCTCTGACGGGCGGCTATGTCGTGACCAATCCGAATGTGCTCAACGGTTTCCAGCGTAAGTTCGGTGGCTTCTGGAATGTGGGCGTGCTCGTGCGTGTACCTATTTGGAATTGGGGTGACGTGATGTATAAGGTCCGTGCCTCCAAGGGCGCTACGACCATTGCCAACCTGGAACTTGCCGAGGCTCGCGAACTGATCGAACTGCAGGTGAACCAGAATACGTTCCGTGTGAATGAGGCCAATAAGAAACTCACCATGGCTCAGGCAAATATCGCCCGTGCCGACGAAAATCTGCGTACCGCCAATCTCGGTTACAAGGAGGGCGTTATCACGCTCACTACCGTGATGGAGGCTCAGACAGCCTGGCTTCAGGCACAGTCGCAGAAAATCGATGCTGAGGTCGACGTAAAACTCTCACAGGTCGATCTTCAGAAGTCGCTTGGTGTATTGGAATAGTTAGAATAGTTTACAGTTTATAGTTTATAGATATGTCAGCAAAAAGTCAACATAACAATATTCTGCTTGCCATTGCAGGATTTGTCGCAGTGATTATTATCGTGGCTCTGATCGGTTTCTTTGCCCTTGACCGTGACCCCAATGTTATACAAGGTCAGGTGGAAGTGTCCGAATATCGTGTGTCGAGCAAGGTGCCTGGCCGAATTGTCGAGCTCCGTGTCAAAGAGGGCGACTATGTGAAGGCCGGCGATACCGTCGCTATCCTCGATGCGCCTGAGGTGCGTGCCAAGATGGAACAGGCTCGCAGCGCTGAGAATGCCGCTGCCGCCATCGAACTGAAGGCGCAGAACGGTGCCCGTAAGGAACAGATCCAGGGGGCCTTCTCCGTGTTACAACAGGCAAAGGCGGGCTTCGAGATTGCCGAGAAGTCGTACAACCGCATCCAGCGCCTTTTCGATGCCGGTGTCGTCTCTGCCCAGAAACGTGATGAGGTTTATGCCAACTACCGTGCGATGGAGGCGCAGATGAAAGCCGCCCAGAGCCAGTACGACATGGCCGTCAATGGTGCCCGTATGGAGGACAAACTGGCCGCTGCCGCACAGGTGGGTCGTGCCAGGGGCGCTGTGCAGGAAGTCAACTCCTATATCCACGAGACGGTGCAGATCGCACAGAAGGAGGGCGAGGTAGCCGATGTCTATCCGAAGGTTGGCGAACTTGTGGGCACAGGCTCTCCCATCATGTCGATTGCCGTCATGGATGATATGTGGGGCACGTTTAATGTCCGCGAAGACCAGTTGAACGATATGAAGGTCGGCGCTGAATTCACAGCTTTCGTACCTGCATTCAATAAGGACATCAAGATGAAGGTCTATTACCTGAAGGATCAAGGCTCGTATGCCGTCTGGAAGGCCACGAAGGCCAATGGGCAGTATGACCTGAAGACCTTCGAGGTGAAAGCCCGTCCCGTAGAGAAGCTCGATGGTCTGCGTCCAGGCATGTCGCTGATTATCAAATGAGGTATCTGAGTCAAATATGGCTGATTGCGCAACGTGAATGCAAGATTCTTCTGAAGAATCGCATTTACGGCTTCTGCATGCTGGTCTTTCCTCTCCTCTCGCTGCTGTTCTTCACTTCGCTGATGGACGAAGGACTGCCTGAGGATATGCCTGTCGGTGTCGTCGACCTCGATAACACATCCACCTCCCGCAGCATCATCCGTCGTCTCGACGGCTTCCAGAGCTCTCAGGTGGTGGCTCGTTATGCGAGTGTCGCTGAGGCTCGCCATGCCATTCAGGAGAACGAGATCTACGCTTTCCTCTACATCCCCAAGGGCACGACAGAACAGTTGCTCTCTGCCCGCCGTCCGAAGATCTCGTATTATTACAACCTCGCCTCGATCATGTCGGGTGCGCTGCTGATGAAGGATCTGAAGACCATCTCCACCCTCGGCTCGGCGGCCGTAGGACAGGCCACGATGCGGGCCAAGGGCTATACCCCCGAACAGATACAGACGTTCTTGCAGCCTATCCGTATCGATCTTCATCAGATTGGCAACCCCTGGACGAATTACAATGCTTATCTCACCACCGTCTTCGTGCCGGGTGTGATGATGCTCTTCATGTTCTTGATTTCCGCCTATTCCTTGGGCATGGAACTGAAGTTCGATCGTGGCAAGGAGTTGCTGGCGAAGGCCGACAACAATATCGTGGTGGCCATCCTCGGCAAGTATCTGCCACAGATAATGGTGTTTCTCGTACTCATCTTCTTCTATGAGTTCTATATCTATTCTGTGCTCCATTTCCCTCATGTCGGTGGCTGGCCGATGATTCTGCTGCTGGCGCTGCTGCAGGTGTTTGGCTCCGTAGGCTTCGGCATCTTCGCCTTTGGCCTTATGCCTTCCTTGCGCATGTCGATGAGTGTCTGCTCGCTGTGGGCAGTGCTCAGTTTCTCGCTGGCAGGCTCGGCCTTTCCTGTGATGGGCATGGACACACCGATTCAGGCGCTCACGTGGCTCTTCCCCCTGCGCCATTATTACATGCTCTATCAGATCACGGTGTTCAACGGCTATCCGCTTATCGATGCGTGGTTCCATCTGGTAGCGCTTGTGGGCTTCACACTGTTGCCTTGGTTCGTTATGCATAAGATCAAAAACGCATTGCTCACCTATGTCTATATTCCGTAAAATATATAGTTGGCTGGAGGATGCCGCCTACGTCTGGCGGCAGGAGATCAAGCAGGTGTTCCGCGACGAGGGCGTGCTGATCTTCTGTGTCATCGTGCCACTGGTCTATCCCTTGCTCTATTCGTGGATCTACAACAACGAGGTGATCCATGAGGTGCCGGTGGTGGTCGTCGACCAGTCGCACTCCCAGGAGTCGCGCCAGCTCATCCGTATGTTGGACGCTTCGCCCGATGTGCATGTGCTGAGCTATGCCGACGACCTCGACGATGCGCAGTCGCTCGTCAGCCGTCAGGTGGCCAAGGGCATCTATTTCATCCCCGAGGATTTTGCCCTGCGCCTGAACCGTATGGAACAAGGTGTGCTGGGCGTTTATTGCGACATGGCGCTGATGCTTACCTATAAGGCCATCTATCAGACGGCCGTAGCGGTGACGCAGAAGATGGGTGCGGAGATACAGGTCAAGCTCTCTGGCAACTATACGGCTCGCGAAGACCTGATTACCACGCAGCCCTTGGCTTTCGAGGATGTGCCAGTCTTCAACCCGCAGGGGGGCTATGGCACCTCTATTCTGCCAGCCGTGCTGATGCTCATCCTGCAGCAGACACTTGTGCTGGGCATCGGTCTGGCGGCAGGTACGGCCCGCGAAAGCAACCGATATGGCGACCTCGTGCCGATCAATAAGTGTTATGGCGGCATCGGACGTATAATCAGTGGAAAGACGGCCTGCTATGCCATGATTTATGCCGTGATGGGCGCTTTCCTCACGATGGTCGTGCCACGCATCTTCCATTTCATACAGCTGGCGCACTGGCAGGACTTGTTGCTGATGATGATACCTTATGTGTTTGCTTGCATATTCTTCGGGCTGACGGTCTCTTGTCTGGTGCGTTATCGTGAGAATGTCATGCTGCTGGTGGTCTTCGTCTCGCTGCCGTTGCTGTTCCTGACAGGCATCTCCTGGCCGCAGTCGGCCATTCCGGGCTATTGGCAGGGCATCTCGTGGCTCTTCCCGAGCACCTTTGGCGTTCGGGCCTATGTGCGGATGAACACGATGGGTGGCACCTTGGCCGATGTGTCTTCCGAGGTGTGGTACCTCTGGATTCAGATGGCGGCCTATCTGGGCGCGGCCTGCCTTGTCTATGGCCATCAGCTTCGCATTTCCCGCCGTCATGCCCAGGAGCGCCTCGACTATCTCCGCAAGAAGCGCGAAGTGCGCCTCGCCTTGAAGAAGCGAAAGTAAATCATTCTCAAATCTTTGTCGCATGCTGACCGAAAAGACCATGGAGAAGCTGCGTATTCTCGCAGAATCGGCGAAGTACGATGTGTCGTGCTCGTCGAGCGGCACTGTGCGTAAAGGTCAGAAGGGCATGGTCGGCTCTACCGTCGGTGGGGTGGGCATCTGCCATTCGTTTGCCGACGACGGCCGGTGCATCTCCCTGCTCAAGGTCATGCTCACCAATTATTGCATGTATGACTGCGCCTACTGCATCAATCGCCGTTCGAACGACATCAAGCGTGCCACGCTATCTGTCAGCGAACTCGAGGAGATCACGATGGAGTTCTACCGTCGTAACTATATCGAGGGCTTGTTTCTCAGCAGTGGCGTCGTGCGCAATCCCGACTATACGATGGAGCGTCTGACGGCCATCGCCCGCGATCTGCGCACCGTGCACCGCTTCAATGGCTATATCCATCTGAAGAGCATCCCAGGCTGTTCGCAGGAACTGCTCAACGAGGCCGGACGCTATGCCGACCGTATGAGTGTGAATATCGAGATCCCCAAGGAGGAGTCGCTCAAACTGCTCGCGCCTGAGAAAGACCACAAGAGCGTGTTCCAGCCCATGAAACTCATCCAGCAGGGTGTGCTGGAGAACAAGGAAGACCGCAGAAAATACCGTCATGCACCCCGTTTCGTGCCTGCCGGACAGTCCACGCAGATGATTGTAGGCGCAACGAAAGAGACGGATAAGGACATCCTCTCGATGTCGTCGATGCTCTATGGGCAGCCCACGATGCGACGCGTGTATTATTCGGGCTATGTCAGCGTCAATACCTATGATCCGCGCCTGCCTGTGCTCAAGCAGCCGCCCTTAGTGCGCGAGAACCGGCTCTATCAGGCCGACTGGCTCCTGCGATTCTATCATTTCACGGTCGATGAGATTGTCGACGACCTGCATGCCAACCTCGACCTCGAGGTCGATCCCAAACTGGCTTGGGCCCTCCGCCATCCGGAGGCTTTCCCCGTGGATATCAATACCGCCGACTACGAGCAGTTGCTGCGAGTGCCTGGTCTTGGCACCAAGTCGGCTTGGCTCATCGTCAATTCGCGACGTTTCAGCCGTCTCACCTCCTACGACCTGAAGAAGATGGGCGTGGTCATGAAGAAGGCGAAATACTTCATCACCTGTCACGAACTGGCTTCCACCTATTCCACGCCCATCATCGGCATCAACGAACTGCGTCCTGAGCGCCTTCGTCCTCTGCTCATCTCCAAGGCCCAGCAGAAGCGCGCTGCTGAGGAACAGCAACTGGAAATTGATTTTGGCGAATGACGGTCTATACGTTTGATGGAACGATGGACGGGCTTCTGACTGCCGTGTTCGATGCCTTTGCCCTGCATGAGCAGCCCGAGCAGTTGCTGAAGGCGGGCGATGCGCTGCCCTTGTTCTGCGAACACACCTATCATGTGACCTCCGATGAAGAGAAGGCTCAGCGTGTATGGACGGGCCTGGAAAAACACCTGCCGCGCGAGGCCATGAAACTCATCTCCGTCAGTTGGCTGTCGGAACTCCCCGAGCTCTCCACACCATTGTTCCAGTACATCTGTAAGGTATTCCGTCAGGGAGATATCTCTAAGCATTTCGCCGACCCCGATGTGCTCGAGGTTACCAATATCGCCCGTCGCGTGCTCCACGAACAGCTGCGCATGAAGCAGTTCATCCGTTTTCAGAAGGCCAAAGACGGCACCTATCTGGCCGTCGTCAGTCCCGATCACGATGTGCTGCCCCTCATCACCGACCATTTCAGCGACCGCTTCAACGACCAGCCTTGGCTCATCTACGATGCCAAGCGTCATTACGGTTTCAATTATGATGGACAGACGGTCATCCGCATCACCTTCGAGGATGAGGCTTCCGTACCCTTCAGCCTGGCTAACGGCAAACTCAACGACGAGGTTCTCAGCAGCGACGACCAGCTCCTCCAGAACCTGTGGCGCACCTATTTCAAGGCCATCTGCATCCGTGAGCGCATGAATCCCCGCAAACAACTTCAGGACATGCCTCGCCGCTATTGGAAATACATGACCGAAAAACAATAACGACACAAAGGGGACGGTTCTTCCTGTTTGACCCGTTGCGCCGTCAGCGGAATCAGTCAAACAAAAAAGAACCGTCCCCTCTATGCTTCGTCTTTGCCATAACATCCTCGGTTTCTAATATTACCGGTGGCAAAGATGCACATTTTTCATGAATTTCCAAAGGACTTAGGCAGGAATTTATCCAACTGGACAGTAAATTTGTACTCGGAAGGTTGTATTTCAAGGCAATTTCCTTCCGTGACTTGCCGCTTTGCATGTACTCGATGCAAATACTGCGCTTCAATGCGCGACTGAATTTTGTTCTACTCATAATACTTTAACCTTTATAATTTAACAATTAAGGCCTGTTATGAGTTGCGTTGGAGTTCGCACACGAAGTGATGAGGCTTCATTGGTTGTTAACTGCTATGCAGAAAGTGTTCCTCAGACAGCATCGGACGCTTTCGAGAATACGTCAATTGAAACGGGAACGTTGTATGTTTTGGATGAGCTGAAAGAGGCATATAAGTCGACCTCACCTTGGAGCGGATTCGGTAAGATTATCGGCTTCGAAGAATCTACAGGCATCAATGCCATTACAACAGGTGCAGGCAATGCCTTTATCTTCAACATGCAGGGAAATCGTCTCGACAATGTCCGCAAGGGTGTGAACATTATTCGAACAAGGGATGGTAAGACTAAGAAGGTCATTCTAAAATAGTTATTATAGTTTTGTAGTTTATGTTTTGGTTTTAGTCCGCGCTGTTCTTAAGACTCGCTTCGCTCATATAAGCGGCAAAGCCGAGCGCGTGATGAATAGTGCGGACTTTTTTTAAAGCCCGCGGGACAAAAACACGACAGGGACGGTTCTTTCTGTGTTCCCGTTTTGAATGTCTTAATCACGTAAAACGGGCTAATTTTATCGCTATACGTCATAATTTTGGAGAAATATTTGGAAGTTTGCATATTTTTCTCTATATTTGCCAACGAATAGCGATTTGATCGCATGCCAAGACATTGTGGAAATAGATGGAGCGTTATGTTTATCTAAAACAAAACATATCAGTGCTACGCTTCAGCATTCTATTAACTAAATATGAATTGTCTCCGAGGTGCTGTGGAGAGTAAAAGAAACAATACGACCTATTTACTACAATAAAACAATGAAGGTTATGAAGAAGTCTGTTATTTTTATATTGAGCATATTATTTGCCGTAGTAGGCAATGCTCAACAAATCAGTGAAGAAGAAGCTTTGTTGAAAGCTCAGAAATTCCTGAGTGGGAAAACTATAACCAAGTCTACTAAACTTAAATCTGCAAGGCGTGCTCAGCAAATGGAAAACGAACCCTATTATGTTTTTAATGCAGAGAATAATGGTGGTTTCGTGATAGTTTCTGGTGATGAGCGTACAGAAGAAATATTAGGCTATTCTAATAGTGGAAATATTGACCTTGATAATTTGCCACCAAACTTAAAAGGATGGTTGGAAAACTATTCTAAACAGATAAAAGCTTTAGATGCATCTGGAGTTACAGACAGGAGTGCTTCAAAAAGATCTCCCAAGGCTGCAATAAGTCCTTTGTTATCTACAAGATGGGGGCAAGATGATCCATATAATATGAAATGTCCAGACTTTTTCAGCACAGGAAATAAATGCTTTACGGGATGTATAGCTACTGCTATGGCACAGATAATGTATTACCATCGGGCAAAGTCAACTAACAAAACAATCACAACAATTCCCGGTTATAATACTAAATCTATTTGGTTTGGTTTTGAGGAAGAAACCATTACCATTGGAGCTATACCTGAAGGGTCTATAATAGATTGGGATAACATGCTCGATAGTTATAATGGTTTAGAAACAGACGTTCAAAAAGAAGCTGTCGCTAATCTGATGTTATACTGTGGCGCATCTGTTAATATGGATTATGCAAGAGCCGGCGCAGGTTCAAGTGCAATACCCTCTGATATTCCTGTTGCTTTGATAAATTATTTCGATTATAGCGAAAATTCTACTCTCGTATGGCGTCAGAATTATACGGAAGCAGATTGGGACGAACTGATTTATTCTGAATTGAGAAAAGGGAATCCGTTATATTATGGCGGCTACAACAGCTCATCTGGTCATGCATTTGTGTGCGATGGATATGATGGTAGTGGCTATTATCACATAAATTGGGGCTGGGACGGATTGTCTGATAGTTTTTTTCTGCTTTCAGCACTTAATCCTGCGCAACAGGGAATAGGTGGATCTTCAGCAGGCTATAACGAAGGACAATGTGCATTGATAGGAGCTGTTCCAAATGGAAAAATATTAAGATTGACATCTCGGAATGTATCATTAACAGGTAATACATCTTTTAAGCTATCTGAAGCAGGAGAAAATATTACAGTTCCTGTTAGATGGGGAATTCAAAATATGACAGGTTCATCTTGTAACTTTGACCATGCTATTGGACTTTATTATAATGGTGAACTTGTGAAGGTTTTAAAAGAAACTGGAACCTCTGAGATGTTTAATGCTAATCAGGAAAAAACGATAGATGCCTCACTGGCTATTGAGACAAATCTTTCATCGGGTATTTATCAACTATATGCTTTAAACAGGAGCCAATATGAAGAAAAGTGGTTTAGGAATGAGAATTCGTCTGACTGCTATATCACATTAGTTATAAAAGATGGTTCTATGTCTTTTTATATTGGCAAGCCTGCTGCGGCTGAAAATGTCATTAACTTTGCTGATGATGAAGTAAAACGCATATGTGTAGAAAACTGGGATACAGATGGTGATGGCGAGATAAGTTATGACGAAGCTGCCGCTGTAACCGATTTCGGATACGTATTTGAACGCTCTAATATAAAGACGTTCGACGAAGCTCAGTATTTTACAGGCATTACTTCTTTTGGTCTAACTCGTGTAAACGGTTCTGCGTTTGAAGATGGTTATAGTTGCTCAAGTTTAGTTTCCATAAAAATACCCTCTTCGGTAACCTCAATAAGGGAAGGAGGATTTTATGGTTGTAAGGCAATGACATCAATAGATATTCCAGCTTCTGTTAAAGAAATTGGAGAAAACGCTTTTCAGGCATGTTTTGCCTTGCATGAAGTTTCTCTTCATGAAGGTTTGGAAAGAATAAGTGATGGGGCATTCTATAAATGTGGATTTAACTCTATTACTATTCCTGCATCGGTATCCTTAATAGGGAAATATGTGTGGGGGCATTGCCCAAACCTTATAGATATTTATGTCGATGATAAAAATCCGTATTATTGTTCAATTAATGGTGTTCTCTTTACGAAAGATCAAAAGAATTTGGTGGCTTTCCCATGCAAACGAGATGGAATTTATAACATCCCGATAGGAACAGAAGCAATTTGTCCTCGTGCATTTTATTCTTCTGAATTAGAAGGTATTGTATTTCCAGAATCACTTAAATCACTAGGTGACCAAGCTTTTCAGTTTATGGAGAAGTTGAAAGCATTCACAATTCCCAGCACAATAACAACTATTGGTGATGGAGTTTTTTGGGGATGCTTTAATTTGAAAGACGTTGCTATCGAAGGTAATAGATTTGAAATACCCGAAGGTATGTTTTATAATTGTTCTTCTTTAAATGGTATTCATCTTCCAGAAGATATCATATCTATTGGGGCTCATGCATTTGAGCTTAATGGTAAATTAACAGAAATTACAATTCCGTCAAAAGTTACTTATATTGGTGAACTAGCATTTGCTTATACTGATTTAAGAAGAGTTACAAGCCTTATGGAGACTCCATGTGCTATAAGTTCAACAGTATTTGAAGATACGAATGTCAATCCTATCCTTTACGTTCCCGAACAATCGATAGCTGCATACAAAGAAGCGGAAAACTGGAAAAACTTCTCTCAAATACTACCAATAAATCAGAACTCTGTTGAACCATATGCAGAACTCAATAATGGAGTTTTAACGTTCTATAATGATAATAATAGAAACGCAAGAAGCGGAGTAGTTTATGAGATCCCTTATGCTTCAGATTATACATCTTCTTTGGCACAGTGGACAGATAAAAATAGTACGATTACAAAGATTATATTTGATGCGTCCTTTGCAGACGCACGACCAACAATAACTCAAGCATGGTTTGATGGTTGTGAAATACTAACAGAGATACAAGGTATAGAGAATCTGAATACATCTGAAGTTACCACAATGTCTACTATGTTTCAGGGTTGTCATAGTTTAACAAGTATTGATTTAAGTAACTTCAAAACAGGCAAAGCCACTAGTATGCATGGAATGTTCTGGGGATGTAGCAAATTGAAGACAGTCATACTTCCTGACGACTTGGCATTTATAGACTCCTATCAATTTGTTTACTGTTCTTCATTAACGGATATCTCAATACCTGCATCGGTTAAATCTATTGGAGAGCGTGCTTTTAATTATTGTACGTCATTGGAAGAAATAACGATTCCTGCTAAAGTTACTTCAATAGGTGACAATGCGTTCTCTTACTCCGGTTTGAAAAAAATAACAAGCCTTATGCCGACTCCATGCTCAATCAGATATACTGTTTTTGAAGAGGTATATAATAATGCAACACTATGCGTTCCTCAAGGTTGTATGGCTGTATACGAAGCAGCAGATTATTGGAAAGATTTTAAGAAAATTACGGGTCCTTCATACAATTTAATTTATTTGGTTGATGGAGAAAATTATAAGACTGTTGATTATGAAGAAGGGGCACAGATAACCCCAGAAGCCGCACCAACGAAGGAAGGCTATGCGTTCTCTGGTTGGAGCGAGATTCCAGCAACGATGCCTGCGAATGATGTGACTGTCACTGGTACGTTTACCATCAATAAGTATAAGCTGACTTATATGTTGGATGGTGTTGAGTATAAATCTTATGAAATAGAATATGGTGCAAGCATCACGCCTGAGGCAGAGCCTGGCAAAGAAGGTTACAGCTTCTCAGGCTGGGGCTCTATTCCTGCAACGATGCCTGCACAGGATGTTGTGGTGTCAGGTACCTTCACCAAGGGAGCCTACAAGTTAATCTATCAAGTGGATGGAACAGTCTATAAGACCGTTAGCTATGACTTTGGCGATGCTATCACGGCTGAGGCTGCACCAACGAAGGAGGGGTATACCTTCTCTGGCTGGAGCGAGATTCCTGCAACGATGCCAGCAAAGGATGTAACGGTTAGTGGTACGTTTACCATCAACAAGTATAAGTTGACCTATAAGGTGGATGGAGAGTCGTATCAGGTGTATGAGATAGAATATGGTTCTACTATTATGTCTGAGTCTGAGCCAAGCAAGGATGGTTATACTTTCTCAGGCTGGAGCGAGATTCCAACAACTATGCCCGCTCATGATGTTGAGGTAACGGGAACGTTTACTCAGGTGGAATTCGTAATTGACAATGTAACGTACGAGATAACGGGCGAAGGCACAGTGACTGTTAATGGTTGCGATCAGAAGGGCGAGGTGACGATTGAACCAACAGTTGAGATCAATGGTCAGACCTATCGTGTGACAGCTATTGCTGACGATGCGTTTAAGAACAATCAGGATATAACGTCGTTAACAATACCTGAAGGCATCACCACCATTGGTGGCAATGCTTTTGAGGGTTGTACAGGTCTGATTGTGATCAACATTGGTAAGGATGTTAAGACCATCGGCAATAAAGCCTTTGCGAATATTGGTACTGCATCAGTTCGCACAAGGAGTGAAGAGAGTCTGCTTATCGTAAACTGCTATGCTGAAAGTGTGCCTTATACGGCATCGGACGCTTTCGAGAATACGCCGATTGATACGGGTACGCTGTATGTTGTGGATGAGCTGAAAGAGACTTATAAGGCAACTTCGCCTTGGAGCAGATTCGGAAAGATTATCGGCTTCGAAGAGTCTACAGGCATCAAAGCCATCACAACAGGTGCAGGCAATGCCTTCATTTTCGATATGCAGGGCAATAGGCTTGACAATGTCCGTAAGGGTGTGAATATTATCCGCACAAGAGATGGTAAGACCAAGAAGGTCATTTTAAAATAGTTATTATAATTTTGTAGTTTATGTTTTGGTTTTAGTCCGCACTGTTCGTGATGAATAGTGCGGACTTTTTTTTAGCCTAAAAGGGTAAGATTTTAAATTTAAATTTGGAATTTGTGTAAAAAATCACTATCTTTGCAAACAAAATAATAAACTAAAACAATTGATGGAATATACAAAGTTTCCTCGGGAATTAATATATTACGATCGTCTCTCATTAGACGAATTCGGAATTGATAAAGACAAGTCGTTGAATCATGAGATATATGAGCAATTGCTACGTTTGAAATGTATCGTGCCTACTAAAGAAGAAACGGAACAGTTGATCTTGAAAATATTCAATGATGTTTATTATATTCTTACGCTGGCATTTATAGAGAAGCGTCCTGTATTTCAAATAGAGAATTATATTGCAATTTCGAAGAAGGACAGATATTATCTGATGAGTTCTGAAAAAGAAAGCATAATCTTCTCCATATTGTGCATCTTTCTAAACATTCGCAAAGAGACATTTAACTCAAATCAGATGTTATTACTTGAGAAAGTATCTGAGCATGCGAAATATTGTATAAGTAATAGCCCTTATTGCAATGTTTCTTTGCCAGAATCACGTTACAATGAGTTTAATCTGGTTGAGAATGTTTTTTACCCAAGATCAATGATGCGAGGAGCCAGTCAGATAGATTGGAAAAAAATGACAAATAACTTTAATCCAGATGACATCAGGAACATAGTGACGAATATCGGCAGAGGTAGTGATGAAAAGAAAGCAATAATTCGGGCCATCTATGATGCTAAAACGACATCAAATACAACAGATCCTGATTCCAGTATTCCCTCAAGTGTTGACGATCTACTAAACGATCTTTATAAAGAATACAATTGGTTCCATCTCGGATTTTTGGATTCTAATAATGATAATAGCGAAACTCTTAACCTTGAGACCAATATGGCACAGGAAAGGATATCTCAACCAAAGCATGAAATAAACCAATTTGCTAAAGAAAAAGCAGAGGTAGAGAATCGGTGTCGAAAGCTTGAAGAAGAGAATGAAAAACTGAGAACTGATTATGAAAACGCTCAGATGGAGAAACAACAACTTGTCGAGAAGATGGCAGAACTACAGAAACAACTCTCTGAAAATGCAGATATTGTTGTTCTGAGTCGTGACATCAAAATAGCAGAAGACAGGAAAATTGATGTGATTAAAATCTTGCACGCAATGTGTAAGATTGGCCTGTTTCAATTGCAGAATGGTAGTAATATCCCCATAAAAGCTGTAATGGAATATTTCGGAAAGATGCTAAATGACAACTTCTCTGGATATAGTAGTAATCTCAGTGTGTCAAAGGATGATACTAAGGAGGATACATTTATGCAAGTTTTTGAAGATCTGAGTAAAAAAGCTAAGGAATATTATAATAAATCTTAAAATGACACTTAGGTTATACTTAGGTATGGCTTAAGTTTAGCCATAATAGTTTTTTTTTATTATATTTTTGCAACCGCATTGGAGAAATCTGGTGCGGTTTCTTTTTTTATTAACCCGAGTGGAGTGAGAGTCTTCCGGGAGTGAAAAGCTGGCCAGCGTTCAATCTCTTCTCACAAACACTTGGAACGATGAAGGAAATAACCTTTCGTGTGCCTGACAATATGGCACAGTTGTTAAAGGAGTGGGCTAAGCACATTCCAGAGATGGAAATCGTCTGTCGTCAGGAGTCAACAGAATATGGATTTGGCGATATGGACAAACAGATGGCTTTGGCATTAGAGGTGTTAAGGCAGAACAAAACAATCCGTTATCTCTATGATTACACCTGGATTATGGTGGCTATCGGTGATGGCGTCATAAACGGTATGGGTGGATTCAGATCGCCTCAAAAGTTTATGGATTATTTGTGTAGCTTGGGTGTTGAGCGCATCCCGAGCCGGACGACACTTAGCACATTTAATAATAATGTGTATGGAACTTATCCCGATTGGGAATTTACAGACACAGATGATCCGCAAGAAATCCTAAGGCGAAAAAATGTTGTTAGGCAGCTGATAAGTGCTTTGAACAAGGTTAAATTTCTGCCTTCTGAACAGAAAGCTGAACAAAAGCTATAAAGGGCTGAACAAATAACGGAACATGCGGTTTTTCATAATAATTCTCCCAAAATATAGCTCTATCTTTGCAGTGTCGAAAGACAAATTATAAACAATAAAAGAAAGGATTAAATTATGAAGAAAATTTATTTGTATGACAATCGAGGCTTCTATTTGATAGCCTGTGAGTTTGTTGGAGTGAATGAATGTGGAGATCCCCAAATGGTGGTTCTTACGCCAGGTGAACCTGTGACTACACTCGACTCGTTCATGAAGAAAGAGGAAATTGCCGAGATGAGGCTCCTGGGTGAAGAAGGTAAGCCTGTTACGTCGTTAAGAGTTGTCAGGATGCTTAGTCCACTCCTCAAGTATCAAGACGATTCAATTATTTCTGATTTTGTTGATCAGATGGACAGAATGGGTATCGAGTGGTCTGGTACGCCTGTTGAGATGTCGTTGATTGTCTCAAAATCAGACGATGAAGAGGATCTGTTCACTCTGCATCTAGTATTACACGATAATGAGAGAGCCATCCGTTTCAAGAACGAATTTGGCTCCTTGCAAGAAATATTGGAATGTCTTCGCGTATTTTATCACACACTTGAAGACAAGGCAAGCATCCACTTGAAGATGAAATTACATTTCACGCGTCATTGCATGCCAATAATAGTTCCGGAGGAATACAAGACTATGTTTGATGTAATAACTTATCCGGATGAAGAATGAGCATGGAATTGAAATCAAAGAGTGCTGCGCCTCATGCATGCATAAAGACCTGACGAGGTTGATGTCGTCGCGGTTCTGTTTGCAGCATCACAAAAAAGTAAAGCCCCGAGAGTGTTGCGAGCATTGGGCCATGAGCGAACAGATGGAAGCTGCAGGCTCGGGTGGGGGCAAGGTTAAGAAAAAGGCGTATCTGAAGTATGTGCTCCAAGTGAGGGAGGATGAGTCCTTAGCGGATCAGCTGGGCATCAAATCCTCGCACAAGACTCTCGAACAGATACGACAGGATTTTGAAGCAAAGAACGGCTCCATTTACGTTGAGCCATAGTTAATAATTTTTTAAACATTTTAAATTTATGATTACTGAAATTTTTAAAGTTGTATCGCAGACGGAGCCCGTCTACGTGCAGAGTAAGAAACAAGATGGTGGCCAGTTGGCCAAGTGTAATGTGCACCTGAAGGGCATCGGCGGCGATTATGCCGAAGAGTTCTACGCGGTAGCGTTTGGAGAGAATGCCACGCAGAAGCTGGAACAAGGCGAGTTGGTGGCTGTGAGCCTGAGGTTTGGCACACACGTGAACAATGACAACGGTGCTGTTTATCAGGACGTTGTAGCTCAGGGCATTGTGAAACTGAGCGAGACAAAAGTATTTTAAACAACGAATTTAAACGAATTTTACGAATTGATTAATCGAGCGAAGGACTGGTGAAGGAAGTCATCGATGTGAAAAAACTGGTACCAAAATATTCCGACACACCTTCACTCAAAATTTCGCTAGATTATGGATAAGAATGAGACTATTACGCTGAACGCCCAGATGGTGATTAGCAGGAGTGAGAATGGAGTGGATTTGGTGCAGGTATTGCCCGAGAATCCGTGTGAAGGACTGGTGAAGCCGTTTAGTGGCGCGGGGCACGCCCAGTTGCAGGGCACAGCCCAGTTTGACTTTGTGCGCAAGAGGCGGATCAGGGGTATGGCTGAACTGAAGCAGCCGCATAGCACACTGTCGTATGGCAGGGACGGTGTGGACCGCTATGTGTTCTATTTGCCCTCGGGACAGAGAGATGAGTTTGCGGAGTGGCTGAAAAAGGAGGCTGCTGTGGCCGTTGCTTATATGAAAAATAAGAGGTAAGAGCCTATGATTAATTACATCTATCAGAAAGACGGGAAGGGGCCTAAGCTGGCCCACCCCGTTACCACGAGGGAAGAGTATATCGCCTTGAGAAACGCTCCCGACAATGCCAAGAATTTCTATGATGCCCGAGGTGGCGATGAGAATGCCAAAGGCAATCAGATTCAGTTCAATTATAATGACCTGTTGCCAGATGGGGTGTTGAAAGGCTGCAAACATCCTTCGTCGACGTTCGCCCACGATATTGATTGTGGCGATGCGCAGGAGCAGATGCGTTTGAAAGATGAGATTCTGGCAATGAAAGACAAGATCGGTTTGCTGGAACTGTCGGGTTCTGCCCGTTACGGACTACATGCCGTGTGTCGTCGTCAGCCCGGAAAGACAGTGAGAGAGTGTCAATATGCCATCAGTATGGCGACCCATACAGAGTATGATACGAACGCGCGTGGTTTGGCAAGGGTGATGTTCACCGGACCTGCAACCGAGGATAACCTATTTTATCTGGATGATGCGATCTTCGAGGAATCGCTGACGGTAGAGGAGAGCGAAAAGGAGTATCAAGTGCTGAAGGAGCGTGAAAGGAAGAAGCTGGAGGAGGTGCCCAAGGGGGCGAAGAAGGCGAAAAAGCACTATAGGCCGTGGGTAGAGGAATACGGTCGGGCTGACGAGGGTCGCACACAGGGGACAGTCCTAGATTGTTAAGTTAATCTGTGAATTATTTGTTAATTTTAGGGGATAATATTTTAACTAAATATATTTACATATTTTAGTATATTAATTACTATTTTTCTTGTATAATTCGATGATTTTTAG
>JAEEGH010005687.1_pt1 | contig 31116 bp, 27 predicted proteins | sample 9134181 | NCBI WGS metagenome assembly JAEEGH01 (sample SAMN16246544, study PRJNA631951) | gut metagenome | biome: gut microbiome; feature: rumen; material: DP-attached | host: Bos | place: Iran: Karaj | collected 2018-10
TGGAGCAGGATGAAGTCGATCAGCTCGGACTTCCAGAAACGCTCGTGGTAGCTCATCGGGACGCCGTCGTCGCCGAGGATGTTGATCTGGTCGTTGGCTTCCTTGCCGCGGCGCACGAGGTTCTTGGCCTCGGCGACTTCTTCCACCCAGCCTTCTCCCACGTTCTTGTCCAGATACTCCTGGATCTCGGGATATTCGAGGTACTTGGAGTAGGAGTCGATCGGGTTGACCGCCGGATAGCGCTTCTGGTCCGCACGGTTCTGCTCGAGGGCGTAGAAACAGCGGGCCGCTTTCTTGGTGGACTCGGTGACGGGCTCCTTGAGGTTGCCGCCCGCGGGGGACACCGTGCCGATGAAGGTCACGGCGCCGGTCCGGCCGTTGTTAAGCACGACCATGCCCGCGCGGGAGTAGAAGTTGGAGATGATGGCGGAGAGGTCCACCGGGAACGCGTCTGCGCCCGGCAGCTCTTCCATGCGGTTGGACATCTCGCGCAGCGCCTGCGCCCAGCGGGACGTGGAGTCCGCCAGCAGCAGGCAGCGCAGGCCCATCGCGCGGTAGTATTCGCAGATGGTCATCGCCGTGTAGACGGAGGCCTCACGGGCGGCGACCGGCATGTTGGAGGTGTTGCAGATGATGGTCGTGCGCTCCATCAGCTTGCGGCCGGTGTAGGGGTCGATGAGCTCGGGGAATTCGGTGAAGATCTCCACGACCTCGTTGGCGCGCTCGCCGCAGGCCGCCATCACGATGAGGTCGGCTTCACCCTGCTTGGCGATGGCGTGCTGGAGGACGGTCTTGCCGCAGCCGAACGGGCCCGGGATGAAGCCGGTGCCGCCCTCGGCGATGGGGTTGAAGGTGTCGAACACGCGCACGCCCGTCCGCATGATACGGTCGGGGCGGGGCTTTTCCTTGTAGCCCTTGATCGCGATCTTGACGGGCCATTTCTGGACCATCGTGACGGGGACGTCCTCTCCGTCCTCGTCCGTCAGCACGGCGACGACGGTGTCGATGTTGTAGCTGCCGGGGCCGATGAGGGACTTGACGGTGTATTCGCCCTTGAAAGAGAACGGCACCATGATCTTGTGGGGCAGCCATCCTTCCTTGACTTCGCCGAGCCAGTCGGCGGCGACCACCTTGTCGCCCACGGAGGCGAGGGGGGTGTACTCCCAAAGCTTTGCATGGTCCAGCGGATCCGTGTATTCGCCTCTCTTGAGGAATACGCCTTCCATCGTCCGCAGGTCGTTCTGCAGGCCGTCGTACACGCTGGAGAGCAGGCCCGGGCCGAGGGAGGCCTCGAGCATCTTGCCTTCGAACTCGACGGCGTCTCCGTTGCGGAGGCCGCGGGTGCTTTCGAACACCTGCACGGAAGCCCGGTCCCCATTGACCTTGATCACTTCCGCCAGGAGCCGGGTCCCCGCCAGGTCGATGTAGCAGAGTTCGTTCTCCGCCACCGGCCCGAAGGTCTGCACCGTCACGAGGTTGGCTACGATTCCTATAACCTTTCCTGTACTTTTCATATGATTGATTTATAATTTATTATCCTTCAAAATCGACACCCTGGAAGGTCGCCCGGACCTCGTCGCTGATGCGCCGGAAGAGTTCGCGGCCCCGTTCGGGATCCAACTTGAGCCAGCGGTCCGTGATCTTGAGCTTCGCGAGGAAGCCCAGGATGGCATCGAGGTCGAAATAATCGAAGACGGTCAACTCGTCGATCTTCTTCCACGCCATGTCGTCCAGGGCCTTCTCCCGCCCGAGGATGTCATCCGTGGACAGGACCTCCAGGAGCCGGGGCGCGTCATCGAATTCGCGCTCCTCCTCGCCCAGGGAGACGGTGTCCATCTCCTCGGGACGTCCGAACTGGCGGTTGAGGTAGCGGGCCTTGGCGTTGCGCACGTCGAGGTCATAGCCGAACCAGCCGCGGATGAAGGGACTCTTGTGGGAGAGCGCCCGGCGGTAGAAATCTTCAGTCAGTTTCTCCCCGTTGAAGCCGTCCAGCAGGAAAGCGACGGTCTCCCTGTCCTTTTCCGAGCACTGGGAGAGGATGTCTTCGATGACCTTGTCGGCATCGAGGGTCGCGTCCGGACTGAGGTCGGGAAGGCAACTGACGATATAGACGTAATTGTTCATTATTCGCCGAAAAGGAGTTTCCGGGTGACGGGCCTGAGGTATTCGCCGATCAGGCTCTTGAAACTGTCATCGGTCAGGCTGATGAAGTAGCTGCCGTCCTTGGGGCCGATGCGGAAGCCGCCGGCGACCTTCTTGGAGAAGGAGGCGCTCACGTCCTTGCCCAGGGCCTTGGCCAGTTCGCCACCCACGAAGGGCTCGAGCTGGGACTTGAGGGACTCGGGCAGGACCAGGCTGAGGTCAGCCGATTCCTGGGTGCTGAAACGCTGGGCCACGGCCAGGATGATCTGCTTGAGGAAATCCGGGTCGGCGAGCGCCTGTCCCACCGGGGCGTCGGAGATCTTCGCGATGACGAGGCCCTCGACATCCTGCCGGGTGGCCTGCAGGGTCTGGGCGGAGGCCATCTTCAGGTCGCTCTCGACCTTGGATTTCATATCGGCGGCCTCTCTGGCGGCCTTCTCCTTGATGGCGTCCGCTTGCGTGCGGGCTTCCCCGAGGATGCGGTCCGCCTCCTGGCGGGCTTGCTCCAGGATCCGGGCGCCCTCTTCTTTTCCTTTCGACAGTCCTTCTTCGTAAAGTTTGTCGGTCAGTTCTTGCAACTTGTTCTGCATATCTATCGTAATATCTTTAACAACAATGGTTTATCCAAGGAATCCCAGCAGGATGCCCGCCGCGACCGCCGAACCGATGACGCCCGCCACGTTGGGGGCCATCGCGTTCATGAGCAGGTGGTTGGACGGGTCGGTTTCGAGCCCCACGACTTCGGATACGCGCGCGCTGTCGGGCACGGCGGACACGCCTGCGTTGCCGATCAGGGGGTTGATCTTGTTCTCCGGCTTGCGGATGAAGAGATTCATCAGCTTGACGAAGAGCACGCCCGCGACGGTGGCCACGACGAAGGATAGCAGACCGAGCCCGAAGATCTTCAGGGAGTCTGCGCTGACGAAGACGTCCGCCTGGGTGGAGGCGCCCACCGTGAAGCCGATGAGGATCGTGACGATGTCGATGAGCGGCCCGCGGGCCGTTTCGGCGAGGCGCCCGGTCACGCCCGACTCCTTCAGCAGGTTGCCGAAGAAGAGCATGCCCAGCAGGGGCAGGCCCGAGGGGACGATGAAAGCCGTGCAGATGAGTCCGATGATGGGGAAGAGGACCTTCTCGCGGCGGCTGACCGTGCGGGGCTTGCGCATCTTGATCTTGCGCTCCTTCTCGGTGGTGAGCAGGAGCATGATGGGCCGCTGGATGATGGGCACCAGGGCCATGTAGGAGTAGGCGGAAACCGCGATGGCGCCGGTCAGTTCGGGCGCCAGCTTGGCGCTCAGGAAGATGGCCGTCGGGCCGTCGGCGCCGCCGATGATACCGATGGCGCCCGCTTCGTTGGGCGTGAATCCCAGGGCGAGGGCCAGCAGGAAGGCGCCGAAGATGCCGACCTGGGCGGCGGCTCCGATCAGCAGCAGGCGCGGCTGGGAAATCAGGGAGGAGAAATCGGTCATCGCTCCGATGCCCAGGAAGATCAGCGGGGGATACCAGCCCTGCCGGACTCCCTGGTAAAGGATGTTGAGGACGGATCCTTCCTCATAGATGCTGACGCCCAGGCCCGGATAAACGGGAATGTTGCCGACGATGATGCCGAATCCGATCGGCACCAGCAGCAGGGGCTCCCATTTCTTGAGGATGCCCAGGGCGATCAGCAGGACGCCGACCGCGATCATCACCAGGTGGGTGAAGGTCGCGTTGGCAAAGCCCGTGAACTGCCAGAATTGGGCGAGTGACTCGAAAATGTGTTCCACGCGCTATCGGATGGTTAGGATGGTGGCGCCGTCCGAGACGGTGTCACCCTTGCTGACATAAATACCCGTGACGTTGCCGTCGCAACCGGCCAGGAGGTCGTTCTCCATCTTCATCGCTTCCAGGACGGCGACCCGCTGGCCGCGCGTCACTTCCTGCCCTTCCCGGACCAGGATTTCCTTGATGATGCCGCTCATCGGAGCGACCACGTCGGAAGCGGCTCCGGCCGCCGTCGGCTCCCGTTTCGGGGCCGGGGCAGGGGCCTGGCGGACCCGGCGCGCCTTGGGCGCGGGTGTGGCAGGCTTGGCTTCTTCGGGCAGTTCGACCCGGCAGGGAGTTCCGTTGACCGTGACGTCGGCTTTCCCGTCCCGGACGGAATCGATGCGGACGTCATAGGTCTTGCCGTTGATGGTTAAGCTGTATTGTTTCATCATCTGGGATACTTTCTGAAGGTGAGGGACTTGTCGGCCCAGGGGCCGGGCTGGTTCGTATAGGTGAGATGCCCCGGCTCCGCGTCGTGGATCTTCTCCTCCGCGTGGAGGTAGAGGGCCAGGGCGATGGCGGCGGCCGTCTCTTCGTCGGGGGAAATGCCTTTCCGCTCGACGCGGCGGCCCCTCCGCTCCAGGAAACGCTCCTTGAAGCGGCCGCTGGCGATCCCGCCGGAGATGGCGTAGATGCCGTAGAGCACCAGGAGCGCGGCGAAGACCACGCTGATGCTGATCAGCGTGAGAATCCAGCCGTGGGGGTCGGTCCGGGCCACGGCCTGGGCGCCGGGCGTCATGGTCAAGAGGAAGGACATCATAGCGGCAGGTTGTCGTGTTTCTTGGCCGGCATTTCCTGGCGCTTGCCCTTCAGCGCCTCCAGGGCGCGGATGACGCGGAAGCGGGTGTTGCGCGGCTCGATGATGTCTTCGATGTAGCCCTTCTGCGCAGCCTGGTAAGGGTTGCAGAAGAGGTCGTCGTATTCTTTCTTGCGGGCCTCGGCGATCGCGGCTCGCTTGTCGGGGTCGGACTCTTCTTTCAGTTCCTTGCCGTAGAGGACCTCCACGGCCCCGTCGGCGCCCATCACGGCGATGCCGGCGCTCGGCCAGGCGTAGTTGACGTCGCCCCGCAGCTGCTTGCAGCTCATGACGATGTGCGCACCGCCGTAGCTCTTGCGCAGGGTGACGGTGACTTTCGGAACGGTCGCTTCCCCATAGGCGTAAAGCAGTTTGGCGCCGTGGGTGATGATGCCGCCGTACTCCTGCTGCGTGCCGCAGAGGAATCCCGGGACGTCCACCAGCGTGACCAGGGGAATGTTGAAGGCGTCGCAGAAACGCACGAAACGGGCCGCCTTGCGGGAAGCGCCGATGTCCAGCACGCCTGCCAGCACCGAGGGCTGGTTGGCCACGATGCCGACGCTCTGGCCGCCCATGTGGGCGAAACCGACGATGATGTTGCGGGCGAACTCCCCGTGGACCTCGAAGAAATGGCCGTCGTCGACGATGCTCCCGATGACGGCGTGCATGTCGTATGCCTTGTTGGGGCTGTCGGGTATGATTTCGTCCAGCGCGTCGTCGCTCCGGCCGACCGGGTCTTCGGTCGGCAGCTCCGGCGCCGTGGACAGGTTGTTCTGGGGAAGGAAGGAAAGCAGCTCCTTGATCATCGCGATGCCCTCGCGCTCGTCGTCAGCGGCGAAATGGGCCACGCCGCTCCGGGTCGCATGGACCGATGCGCCACCCAGGTCCTCCTGGCTGACGCTCTCTCCGGTCACCTGCCGGACGACGCCGGGGCCGGTGAGGAACATATAGGACGAATCACGGACCATCAGGGTGAAATCGGTCAGGGCGGGGGAGTAAACCGCTCCGCCGGCGCAGGGGCCGAACACGCCGCTGATCTGGGGGATCACGCCGGAAGCGAGGATGTTGCGCTCGAAGATCTCGCCGTAGCCGGCCAGGGCGTCGATGCCCTCCTGGATGCGGGCGCCGCCGCTGTCGTTGAGCCCGATGACGGGGGCGCCATTCCGCATGGCCATGTCCATCACTTTGCAGATCTTCTCGGACATCGTCTTGCTCAGGGACCCGCCGCTCACGGTGAAGTCCTGCGCGAACACATAGACGAGCCGTCCGCTGATCGTGCCCTGCCCGGTGACGACGCCGTCGCCGTCGAAATGCTGCCGCTCCATCCCGAAATTGGTGCAGCGGTGCTGCACGAACATGTCGAATTCTTCGAAACTGCCTTCATCCAGCAAGAGCGAGAGGCGCTCGCGCGCGGTCATCTTGCCTTTCCGGTGCTGGGCGTCGATCCGCTCCCGTCCGCCACCCAGGGCGGCGGTGGCGCGGCGCTCGACCAGGTCCGCTATTTTCTGCCGTTGGATACTCATGCGTTGATGTTTTCCTTTAATCCCACAAAGATACAAATAATTATTATACAAAAAAAGACGGACCCGCATGCGGATCCGTCCTTAGCTTCAACCGGTCGGAAAATTACTCTTCCGGCTTCATCGTGTTGTAGACGTGGGTGACGTCCTCGTCGTCCTCCAGCAGCTCGGTGAGCTTGTCCAGCGTGGCGCGCTGCTCGGGGGTGACCTCCTTCAGGTCGACGTTCGGGAGACGCTCGAAGCCACCGGAGATCAGCTCGTAGCCGTTCTCCTCGATGTACTTCTGGATCGCGCCGTAGGCCGTGTAGTCGCCGTAAATGACGATGCTCTTCTTCTCGTTCTCGTCCTCGTCGTATTCGACCTCCTCAAAGAGCTCTTCCACGCCGTAGTCGATCATTTCGAGCTCCATTTCTTCGAGGTCCATGCCGTCTTTCTCCGCGATGCGGAAGACGCACTTATGGTCGAACATGAAGCTGACCGAACCGCTGGTGCCCAGCGAGCCGCCGCACTTGGAGAAGTAGCTGCGGACGTTGGCGACGGTGCGCGTGTTGTTGTCCGTGGCGGTCTCCACGAGATAGGCGATGCCGTAGGGACCGTAGCCCTCGTAGACGATCTCCTTGAAGTCGCCGAGGTTCTTGTCGGTCGCTTTCTTGATGGCGCGTTCGATGTTTTCCTTGGGCATCGATTCGGCACGGGCCTCGGCCATGAGGGCGCGCAGGCGGGGGTTGCCGGTCACGTCCGGACCGCCCTGCTTGACGGCGATGGTGATTTCCTTTCCGAGTTTGGTGAAGACGCGGGCCATGTGGCCCCATCTCTTCATCTTCCTTTCCTTGCGGAACTCAAACGCTCTTCCCATGATTATTCGGCGAATTTGATGCGGTTGATGTACTTGTCGATTTCGTAGGCCTCCATGGACTGGGGATACTTGTCCTTGACGGTCTCGTAGCACTTGAGGGCCTTGTCCTTGTCGCCCAGCTCTTCGTAGGTGACACCGGCCTTCAGGAGATAACCGGCGGCGAACATGTTGTCGGAGAGGGCCGCGGCCTTCTCGAACTGTGCGGCGGCTTCCTCATACTGCTCAAGACCCGCATAGGCGTCGCCGAGGCATGCCTGGGCGCGGGCGGCGAGGATCTGGTCCTTGCCCTTGTACTTCTTGAGGTAGTCGATGGCGGCGTCATAGTCCTTGAGGTTCAGGGCGCACTCGCCGGCATAGAGATACATCGCCTTGCCGGCCTTCTTGCCGTACTCGTCGATGACCTGGGAGAAGCCGTAGTTGTTGCCGTCGCCGTTGAGGGCCAGCTCGAAGTTGCCGTTGCGGAACGCGGCCTCGGCCGAATAAGCCTGCTCCTGGGCTTCCGCGATGCGGGGCTTCAGGTAGAACTGGTTGTAGGCGAGGACGCCGAGGGCGATCACGACCGCCGCGAGGATGCATCCCCAAATGGTTTTCTTGTTCTCGTTGTAGAACTGTTCGGTCTTGGAAACGGTCTCTTCGATTTTCTCTTTCTGAAGAGCCTGCTTGTCGATTTTCTTGGTTGCCATAAGTATGCTGTTTTTTCGTTTGCGTGGTATAGTTTGCAAAGGTACTGCTTTTTCCCCGAAATTCATAAAATATTTGTATAATTTGCTTTTTGGGTATTTATTCGTTAACTTGGCGCTCGGTTTAGTTAGTTTTGTATTTTTATTCAGGTTTATTCATTCACAATCCAATACTTTCACTATGTCCAAACAACTAGTTTCCAAGTTCCTTATGGGAACCGTTCTCGCATGGGCGTTGCTGTCCTTCGCGGCGCAGCCCGTCCTTGCCGGGAATCCCGCCGGAGGGTCCGAGCCCGCCGGCGCACAATGGGACCAGGCCGGCAAAGGAGCCGTCCAGGTCAAGGGACGCATCACCGACCAGAACGGTGATCCGGTCCCCGGTGCCGCCGTCCGCAACCTGACGGAGAACACCTACGCCATCGCCGACGAGGACGGCAACTTCTCCCTCTCGGTGAAGAACCCTGCCAAGGCTGAGATCGAAGTCTCCTTCCTGGGGATGGAGACCTTTACCGAATCTTTGGGCGGCCGCACACGCCTCGACGTGCAGATGGCCCCCGACCGCGTTTTCCTGGAAGGATCGGTCGTGACCGGTTACCAGGAAATCCAGATGAAGAAGGTGACCGGCGCCATCGCGACCGTGAACGCCCGCGCCCTCGAGGAACGCTACAGCCCCAGCCTGTTGCAGAACCTGGAAGGCCGCGTCGCCGGTCTGTCGACCTATGGCGGCAAGCTCACCATCCGTGGCGTCAGTTCCATGTATGCCGAGTCCAGCCCGCTGCTGGTCGTGGACGGCCTGCCGATCGAAGGCGACATCGACGACCTCAACCCCTATGACATCGAAAGTGTCAACGTCCTGAAGGATGCCGCCGCGGCGGCCATCTATGGCGCCCGCGCTTCCAACGGTATCATCGTCATCACCACCAAGAGCGCCCGCGAGAAGGGCCGCGTCGACGTGGACTTCTCTTCCAACATCACGGTCTACCAGAACGTCAACCTGGACTACGGTGCCAACTTTTACCTGACGCCGGAGCAGCAGGTCAAGGTGGAGCGCGACTATTACAAATACTATTTCTTCACACCCGAAGAGGTGGCGGATCCGATTTCGTCGATCGAGACCAGCCTGACCGACCACATCAACCGTATTTCCCCCATCCGCTATGCCTACTACAAGCTGGCGAAAGGGGAGTATACGCAGGCCCAGGTGGATCAAATCTGCAGCAAGCTCGGAAACAACAACTTCGCAAAGGAATTCGGCGACGCCGTCTATCGCCGCCAGCTGATCCAGCAGTACAACATGGCCTTGCGCAGCCGCAGCGACAAGTCCCAGAGCAGTTTCGTCGTGAACTACCGTACCGACAACGCCGGTACCATCAACAGCTTCGACAACCAGATGTCGGTCAGCTACAAGGGTTCCTATGACGTGGCTCCCTGGCTCACCGCCACGGCTTCCGTCAACGGCATCTACGGGAAACGTCGTCAGAAGGGTTCCGGCGGCACTTACAGCCCCTGGTCTTATCCGGCCTACGAGTCCCTGACCAACGATGACGGCTCCGTGCGCCTGCTGGGCACCAACCTCTACCGGGACAACACCGAAGGCGGGGTCTACAAGGAGCTGGGCATCAACCTGACGGATGAATACTACAACAACGTGGAGAACACGTCCCGCCAGTACATGCGTTATCACGGAGACCTGCTCTTCAAGATCGTCAAGGGACTGACGGCCAACGCCCAACTCGTCTATGAGACGGACCACCGTACCACGGACTGGCAGGCCAACCAGGAGAGTTATGTCGCCCGTCTGTTCTACAATGCCTACAAGGAGATCGACCCCGATACCGGAAAGGCGACTTACCATACGCCGGAGACCGGCGGCTTCCGCAACGTGACCAACATGGACGGCCGCTACTGGACCGCCCGCGGCCAGGTCAATTACTCGGGGACTTTCGGCAAGCATGAGATCGTGGCCCTGGCCGGTACGGAATTCCGCGAGACCCTCTACGCCGGTACCCGCAGCTTGATGCTGGGTTATGACGACCAGCTCCAGAACGCCGCCACCCAGCTGGTGGATTTCGGCGCCCTGAGCCAGATGGAGAACAGTCCTTCGTTCATGAAGACCTCGACCTCATCCTACCCGGTTTACTACAACGTCTACCTGCCCTATATCGACGGCAACATGAGCCCCATCATGGAGCAGCATCACCGCTATGCTTCCGCCTATGCCAACTTCACCTATACCTACGACCGGCGCTACAACCTGTTCGGATCGTTCCGAAAGGATTACGCCGACGTTTATGGCCTGAACGTGAAGCTCCGCGGCCGTCCGCTCTGGTCCGCCGGCGTGGCCTGGAACATCGGCGAGGAGGAATTCGGCAAAGCCGCCGGTTGGATCGACATCCTCAAGCTGCGTCTCAGCTATGGTATTACCGGTAACATCTACCAGGGAGCCACCAGCTACATGACCGCCAAGAGCGATGAGCTGAATACCCTGACCGGCCTGCCGTACGGATACATCGAGAGCCCGGCCAATCCCAACCTCCGCTGGGAGCAGACCCGCACCGTCAACGTCGGTCTCGACTTCTCCTTCGTGGACAACCGCTTCCGCGGATCCCTCGACTACTACCGCAAGCGCGGCCTCGACCTCTTCTCTTACAAGACCCTCGATCCCACGGTCGGATTCACCAAGATGTTCGTCAATTCGGCCGATATGACCAACCATGGTGTCGAATTGCTCTTCACCGGTGACTGGATCCGTGAGAAACGCCGCCGCGACTTCGGCTGGAGCAGCACTGTGACCTTCGCGGTCAACCACAACAAGATCACCAACGTCGACAATCCCGCCATCCAGGCCTACCAGCGCTTCAGCAATCCCTACGTGGTCGGCTATCCGACCAGTGCCCTGTGGAGCTATGAGTTCGCCGGCATCAGCGATGCGGCGGATTCCAGGGGTAAGACGATGTGGTATGGCAAGGTCAACGAGGAGACCGGCCAAAAGAGCGTCCTTACCGGCGCGCAGGGACAACCTGTGGAGGTCCTGGTCTATTCCGGCCAGACCGAACCTGTCGTGATCGCCGGCCTGGACAACCGTTTTGTCTGGAACGGCTTCAGCCTGAGCATCCTGATGGCCTACTACGGCGGCCACAGCATGCGCGCCCTCATCGAGGATGAAGTCTCGGGCATCGGCAACAACACCGCCCTGCCCAGCTATTTCGCCAATGCCTGGACACCGGAGAACAAGACCCTCACTCCGGGTATCGGCCGCTACGCCAGCACATCCATCGCCGCTCCTTCGACCGGCGAACCCAACCACAGTGACATCAGCGTGCGTAACGCTTCCTTCCTCAAGATCCGCAACATTGTCTTCGGCTACGAGCTGCCCCAGCAGTGGGCCCGCGCCATCAAGGCCGACCGGGTCAACCTCCAGTTCCAGGTGGATAACCTTCCTCCGGTCTGGACCGCTTTCCGTCCGGGCAAGGAGATGAGCTATTATGCCAAGAACGCCTTGTTCGATCCCGAAACCGGAGGCATCCCGCTGAGGAGTTCCTACATTTTCGGTCTTCACATCAACTTCTAAGACAGTACCGCCATGAAAAAGATATTCATTCTTGTTGCTGCATGCCTCTTGCTGGCGTCCTGCGCCGACTTCACCGACCTCAAGCCCAAGGGCATGAACATGCTATCTTCCGCCGATGATCTGGAACTGCTGCTGAACGCCGAGTTCAGGGATTACTATAATTTTGACATGTACCACCTGACCGGGGACCTGGTCTGTGGCAATTCCAGTCTTGTCAACATGCTCTCGCAGCCTACTCCCAGCCGTCTTTCGATCATCGTGTTCTGGAGGGAGGAGTATGTGGAGCGTATGGCCGAGTTGACCAAGTCGGACACCGACTATGACGATCTGTATGGCTATGTGGGACAGATCGCCAACCCCATCCTGGCTTCCGTGGACTTCGCGACCGGCGACGCGGCCAAGGTGAAGCAGATCAAGGCGGAGGCCCTCTGTCTGCGCGCCTGGGCCCAGTTCCTGCTGGTCAACAAGTACGCCGCCGCCTACAACCCCGCGACGGCAGAAACCACCCCGGGTATCCCGTATCTGATGGAAGACTGGGACATTTCCATCCCTCCGGAGAAATGGACGGTGAAGCAGGTCTACGACCAGATCGTCGCCGACTGCGATGCCGCGATCGAGACCAATGCCCTGCCGCTGAAGAACATCAACCAGGCCCGCTGGTCCAAGGCTTGCCCTTATGCGATCAAGGCCATGGCCTTGATGGCCATGCAGCGTTTCGATGAGGCTGAAGCCGCGGCGAAGGCATCCATCGAGGCCAACGGCGCAATCACGGACTACTGGTCGGCGGCTTATACCCAGATGAAGGCAGGTAAGCCTTGCGTCAACCGCATACCCTTCGCATGTGAAGAGGACATCTTCCACACTTACACGCAGCTCATATTCAACCCCTTGCGCACACCCGAATGTGAGGCGGGGCTGGAGGCTGGCCATTCCGCCCTGGTCCGGATGCCTTCCGACATGCTGATGGTTCCTTCCCCCATGGCGGGCATGGGCTTCTCCATGTATGGCCTTCCTTATACCTGCATCGGCGGTTATGGCACCGGCGCCGGCACCAGTTGGAACCCCTACGGGCTCAAGACCACCCAGCAGTACCTCATCGTGGCTGAGTGCGAGATCCGCAAGGGCAATTACAGCGAAGCGATGAAGTATCTGGACGCCATCCGTGCCAAGCGCATCGATCCCGAAATGTATGCGCCGCTGCAGGGAACGGTCGCCGGCAAGGATGATGCTGTCCTTCACCTGAAGCAGACGTGCCTGGGTGAGAACGTCTATTCCATCTACAACTTCATCTGGCGCAAGCGTTGGAACCAGTTGGACGATATGAAGGAAACCCTGAACAAGACCTTTGACCTCACCATGAGGGGCGGTCCGGTCGTTTCTTTTACCTTGAAACCCGAGTCTCCGCTCTGGATCTTCCCGTTCCCGGCCAACGCCGTGGACAACAACCCGAATCTGAAGCAGAATTCCTATGAGGAAAAGTAGCTTGATCCTTGCTCTCTGTGCCGCCGCGGCGCTTCTTTGCGCCTGCGGCGGCAAGAAGCCGGGCTACCTGATCCGGGGTGAGGCCCCGGGCGCCGAAGGCTACGCCATCCTCCGTTATGATACGCCCGCGGGCGAAATGGTCCGTGACTCGGTCCGCCTAGAAAACGGCCGCTATACCTTCCGCGGCACCGTGGACGATGTCGTGATGGGTACGGTCATCGTGTATCCCGAGGGAGGAAAGCCCGAGCGCACGTTCCTCTATTTGGAGAACAGCCCGTTGACGATTGCCGACGGGAAAGCCACGGGCGGCCCCAACAACGACTTCCTCCGTGACATGGACAAGGCGGGGGATGGCGTTGCCAAGGACGACCCGGACTATCCCGCCAAGATCCGCCGGGCGCTAATCGATTTCACCACGAGCTACCCCGACGTCGAGGCCGCCGCCTTCATGTATTACAATTTCAGCCGCGAGTCGTCGTACGCAGAGCTTGAGGCCGGCTTCAACCGCTTCACGGACCGGGTAAAGAACAGTTATCTCGCGGAACGGCTGCGCGAAGACCTCGTCTCCCGAAAGGCGACAGAGCCGGGCCTGGAAGCCCCCCAGTTCACGCTGAATGACCGCGAAGGCAATTCCATCGCCCTCTCGTCCCTCCGCGGACAACTTGTCCTGATCGATTTCTGGGCCTCCTGGTGCAAGCCCTGCCGCGCCAGCATGCCGGGCCTCAAGGACCTTTATAAGAAATATCATGACAAAGGCTTTGAGATCCTCGGCGTCTCCATCGATAGCGATGCCGACCATTGGAAGCAAGCCATTGCTGAAGACCAGACGCCCTGGATCCACGTCATCGACGAATCCCGCGGCAAGAACCGATCCACCCTCGCCGCCGACCTCTACGGCGTCCGTGCCGTCCCCACCTTCTTCCTCATCGACCCCGACGGGAAGATCATCGGCAAGGTCGACCACGACACCCTCGCGGCCGAACTGTCCCGTCTTCTGGATTGAATCGATCTACAGTAATTCTATGAATGGAGCTCTTCGGGGCTCCATTTTTTGTTTTTTCGAAAAAAAAGTGAAAAAAAATTTGGAAGTCCGAAAAATTGCACTACCTTTGCAGTGTCCTAATGAACTAATACAGTATGATCACAATTGACAACCTCGGTTTCAGTTACGGGTCCCAGCCCGTCCTGGACCACATTTCCATGAAACTCCAGGATGGCCGAATCTACGGTCTCCTCGGTGAGAACGGAGTGGGGAAGACCACGCTCCTGACACTGCTCGCCGGCCTCAAGAAGCCTCGTACCGGCTCGATCGATACCGAAGGCCGGAATCCTTATCACCGTGAGCCCTCTTTCCTGGAGGAACAATATTACCTGCCGGACGAGGTTGCTCCCCTGAATGAGACCGCCGCCCGTTTTGCCAAAGTACGGGGTGCCTTCTGGTCGAACTACAGCCAGGAGAAATTCCTGGAGATCCTGAAGGAATTCGAGGTCGATCCCGCACAGAAGATGAACAAGATGTCTTCCGGACAGCTGAAGAAGACCTACATTTCCTTCGCGCTCGCCCTCGGTGTCAAGCATCTTTTCCTGGACGAACCGACCAACGGCCTGGACATTCCTTCCAAGGCCCAGTTCCGCAAGGCGGTCACCAAGTATACGAAAGAAGACTCCGTCATCGTGATTTCCACGCATCAGGTGCGCGACCTGGAGAACATCATCGACCCGATCATCATCCTCGACCGGCAGGATGTCCTGGTCAATGCCACGCTGGAGGAGATCTCGGAGAAACTGTACTTTGATTACGGCACCGAGCTCCATCCGGACGCCCTCTACAGCGAGCAGCTGCCCGGCGGCTTCATCCAGGTGCTTGTCAATGCGACGGGTGAAGAGTCCAAGGTCAACATCGAGGCCTTCTTCAACGCCGTCCACAAGAACAAAGAGTTGGTCAAGAACCTCTTAAAGAAATAAAGCCATGAAAGAGATATTCGACTTCAATCGTTTCGGTAAATACTTCAGCTACGACCTCAACCGGGCCGTCACCCGTTATGGCCTCACTGCGCTGATTATCGGTCTGATGCCGATCCTTTTCCTCTTGTTCGGCTTTGTTTTTGCGTTCATCTTCGGAAAGGAGTTTACCCAATCTTCGTCGCTGTACCAGTCCTGGCCCATCGCGGCTTTCCTTATCCTGGTCATGTCGTTCGGCCCGCGGGTCTGGGGTGGTGTGACCGACCGCAAGCAAGGTACGGAATGGATTGCCCTTCCGGCTTCTGCGTTCGAGAAGACCCTGTCCCTGCTGCTCATCACCTGCGTCGTGCTGCCGGCTTGCATGCTCGCACTGTTGTGTCTGGGCAACTGGCTGGTCTCGCTCTCCGTTCCCGGAATCGATCCGTTCCTGTCTTTCGACAAGTTGCTCCACATCAACCATCTGGATATCTTTGAGGACGGTGATGGATCCTTCTTCAATGTGGGTTTGATCCTCTGGCTGAACTGGTGCGAAAATATCCTGATCTTCACGCTGGGTGCTCTCTGCTTCAAGCGTAACAAGGTGGGCAAGACCATCCTGTGCCTGATCGGACTGGGTATCCTTTTGAGCACTGCGATGATGCTTATCTTCCATACGACGAATTTTGACAGCGAGTCTTTCACCCAACTCTTCGGTGACTTCGACGCGGCCCGTGCGCAGACCTGGATCAACGTGACCCTCAATGTAATATACGGCGTCGTGTTCGTCCTCCTCATCGGCGGCATCTACGCCCGGATCAAAACCATCAAAGCATAAGCTATGGAATTCGACAGCAACAAGCCGATCTACCTGCAGATCAGCGACAGCCTCTGCGAGCGGATTCTTTCCGGCGAATTGAAACCGGAAGACCGGATCCTGTCCGTCCGGGAGCTGGGCGCGGAACTGGGGGTCAACCCCAACACGGTCGCCCGTTCCTACGAGAAACTCACCGACGCCGGGATCATCTACACCAAGCGCGGACTCGGCTACTTCGTGGCCCCCGACGCCCGTGGCATCGTGCTCGAAGCCGAGCGCAAGGCATTCATGGAGAACGACTGGCCCAAACTCCTCAAACGGGCCGCCCTTTTGGAAATCGACTTGAAAAAACTGATATAACGATGAAAGCATTCATGATTCTGGCCCTCGTGGCCTGCGGCCTGCTCCTTTCCGGCTGCGTATTTGTGAAAATCAAGGACGGAGGCATCACGAAGTCCGGTGAGAAGATCGTCGGCAACGGCGTCATCTCCGAAAAGACCTTCGAGGTCGAAGACTTCTCCCGCATCAAGCTGAACGTCCCGGCCGACGTGACTTATTCGGTCGCCGACACCCCTTCGATGGTCGTCAAAGTGGATGAGAACCTGATGGAGTACCTGACGGTTTCCGTTTCGGACGGGACCCTGAGGATCGGCAGCACGGGCGCATCCTTCCGTAACTTCAAGAAACTCGCCATCACCCTGAGTTCCACGGCCCTGGAGCGCCTGGATTGCGACGGCGCGGTGGACTTCGTGTCCGAGGGCGTCATCCGCGGCGAATCGTTCAAGATGGAGGTCAACGGCGCAGCGGACGTCGAGATCCCTGACCTGGACGTGAAGAGCGCTTCCTTCGAGATCAACGGCGCCGGTGACCTGGAAGTGAACCTGGTGGACGCCGACAAGGTATCGCTGCAGATCAGCGGGGCCGGCGACGCCGACCTGACCGGCCGGGCGAAAGAAGTCCGGGTGCAGGTCAACGGCACGGGCGACGTGGATCTCACCCGCCTACAGTATGAGACGCTGGACAAGAAAGTGAACGGCGTCGGCTCCGTCAAGACTGCAAAACAGTCCCGCCTATAAGTTCTCCGGGTCTCCCGGGAAACGTACCCCCCACGCTCCGCGCAGGCTGTCCATCAGACGCATGACGCGGAGCGTTTCTTTATGGGGCATCTCCTCCGGCTCGCAGCGGCCCGCCTCGATCGCGCGCCGGCAGGACAGGAATTCGTATTCGAAGCCGGAAATGCGCGCCGGGGCCTCCCAGTGGCCCAACTGATGGCCGTAACGGTCCCATGCGGTGGCGGAGGTGGGATTGTTGATGTTGTCCACGACGAGGAAGCCCTTGTCGCCCCCGATCACGCCCTGGCGGTCCGTGGCGCACCAGGCCGTCGCGTGGAGGTTGGCGACCCGTCCGTCCTTGAAATACAGGGCGATGGTTTCCTGCATGTCCACGCCCAGTTCGTTCTTGACGCAGGCGGTCTTGACATCGGCGATCTCTCCGTCGAAACACATCAGGGCGAAGTTGAGGCAATAGACGCCGAGGTCCAGCAGGGCGCCGCCGCCAAGTTCCGGTTTGACGAGCCGCTCCTTCCAGTCCACGGGATAGCCCAGGTTGGCCGAGAGCATGCGCGCCCGGCCGATCACGCCGCTGTCGATCACTTCCCGGATGGTCTTGGAGAACGGCATGTAGCGGGTCCAGATGGCTTCCGCGAGCAGCAGGTCCTTCTCCCGGGCGAGGGCGATGACGTCTTCCGCCTCCCGGGCGTTCAGCATGAAGGCCTTCTCGCAGATCACGTTCTTGTCGTGCTCCAGGGCCAGACGGACGTTGGGATAGTGGCAGTTGTGGGGCGTCGCGACATAGACCAGTTCGACGTCCGGATCGCAGCAGAGTTCCTCGTAGGAGCCGTACGCCTTCTCGAAACCGTGCTCGCCGGCGAAGGCCTGCGCCCGCCAGAGATCCCGCGCCGCGACCGCGTGGCAGCGCACTTCCTTCATCTGTTTCAGTGTCCCCGACACCTTGCCGGCGATGTGGCCGGCGCCCAGAATGCCTATTCTCATCGTTTGTGATTCGTTTCGACTAAAATAAGGAAAAATTCTTAACTTTGCCGCACTTATCGGAGAATACCTATGTTTGAAAACCTGACCGAGAGACTGGAGCGGTCTTTCAAGATCCTCAAAGGCGAAGGAAAAATAACCGACATCAACATTGCGGAAACCCTCAAGGACATCCGCCGGGCGCTGCTGGAGGCCGACGTGAGCTACAAGGTCGCGAAGGAGTTCTGCGACCGCGTCAAGGCCAAGGCCATCGGCGCCAACGTGCTGACGGCCGTCAAGCCGCAGCAGATGATGGTCAAGATCGTCCACGACGAGCTGGCCGATTTCATGGGCAGCGACTCGCAGGACATCAACCTCAAGGGCAGCCCCGCCGTCGTGCTCGTCGCGGGTCTTAACGGTTCCGGTAAGACCACTTTCTCCGGCAAGCTGGCCCTCAACATCAAGAGCAAGCGGGGGATGAAGGTCCTGCTCGCAGCCTGCGATACCTTCCGCCCCGCCGCCATCGAGCAACTCAAGACCCTGGGCGCCCAGATCGGCGTGGAAGTCTTCTCCATCGAAGGGGAGAGCGATCCCATCAAGGTCGCGACCGCCGCGATCGCCCAGGCGAAACGCGAGGGCTATAGCGTCGTCATCGTCGATACCGCCGGCCGCCTTACCCTGGACCAGCAACTGATGGACGAGATCTCCGCCCTCCACAAGGCCGTCCAGCCTTCCGAGACCCTCTTCGTCGTGGATGCGATGACCGGTCAGGACGCCGTGGAGACTTCCAAGGCCTTCAACGAGGCCATCGATTTCGACGGCGTCGTGCTGACCAAGATGGACGGCGACACCCGCGGCGGTGCGGCCCTGTCGATCAAGGCCGTCGTGGGCAAGCCCATCAAGTTCGTCTCGACGGGCGAAAAGATGGAAGCCCTGGACGTCTTCCACCCCAAGCGCATCGCGGACCGCATCCTCGGCATGGGCGACGTCGTCTCCCTCGTGGAAAAGGCCCAGGAGCAGTTCGACGAGAAGCAGGCCCGCGAACTCAAGAAAAAACTCGCAAAGGATCAGTTTACGCTGGACGACTTCTTCCAGCAGATCCAGCAGGTCAAGAAGATGGGCAATGTCAAGGATCTCGCGTCGATGATTCCCGGCATGGGCAAGGCCCTCAAGGACGTGGACATTCCGGACGACGCCTTCAAGACCACGGAGGCCATCATCCAGTCCATGACCCCCTACGAGAAGGCCCACCCTGAGATCATCAACGGCTCCCGCCGCAAGCGCATTGCGGACGGCTCGGGCACCTCGCTGCCGGAGGTCAACCGCCTGCTCAAGCAGTTTGAAGGTACGCGCAAGATGATGAAGGGCGCCGTGACCGGCAAGCTCGCCCAGCAGATGCGCGGCTTCCGGAGATAGGGGGGCGCTTGCAGATTCGCTTAGGATTGTTTATATTTGCAGAAAGCAATTTGCCATGGATACCAAGAACCTGACATACGAGCAGCCGTCGTCCGCCATCGTCCTCATCGAGGTGGAGGAGTCCGTACTGGGTGAGAAGAAGTCGGGAAACAACGGCGGCGGCGCCGGTACCGAGCCCATCGTCGATCCCGGCACATCCCACGGCTGGGGTTAGTCCTCAGTGCATCGGGCGGTGCCGTGCGGCTTTCCAGGCCTTTTCGGCCGCCGCGATGCGCGCCCTGTCCTCCGCCGGCACGGCGAATTCCACGAAACGTTCCCAGATGTATTCCGCGGCCTGCACCGTCGGATGCGTCATGTCTTCCGCATAGAAGCGGTAGTCCCGCAGTTCGTCCATCATGATCTCGTAGGCGGGGAAATACGCGCAGCGCTGGCCGACGACGGGGTCTTGCATCAGCGCGTCCACGGCGAGCAGCAAGGTGCTCTTGCTGAGTTGATTGAGGTGCGCGCCGTCGCCCAGGTGCCGGACCGGGCTGACGGTGAAGATGAATTCTTTCCCGGGGCTGCTCAGCACGATGCCGCGCAGGACGGCCGTGACCTGCTCCAGGGTCATTTCGACCCGCTCGAACTCCGATGCCGGACGCTTCAGGCAGTTGGCCGCGACGGCGCCGTCGTGCAGCCAGCAGAAGACGGTGCCGAGGGTAATTACCGCCTTGTTGCAATCCCGCCAGAAGTCGGCGGCCTCTTCCAGGGCGCGGTTGGCGTGGTCCAGGAATTCCTCTTGGGTCGGGCGGGCGAAAGAAGTGTGGTGGCTGAACGAGCAGAACAGGCCCGCGCCGGCGCCCATTTCCACGCATTCCGACTCGGTAAAGGGGCGGCCGTCGCAGAGGCGGGACAACGCCGAAGCCAGCGAGAAGGGGTTGTACAGGGTGCCGAAAGGGTTGACTCTGGCCTGGAAGCTGGCCTGCAGCATCCGCGCCCCGACCTGGTCGGCGAAGCAGCTGCCGAGGACCAGGATCCGGTCGTCAGGACCGATGCCGATGCGGCTGGGCGGGAAGGAAACGGTGGTTTGCAGTTTCATAAACGCAAAAATAACGATATGCCGGAAGAAATGCTTATCTTTCGTTGTTTTTGTGACCGAATCGTATGAAAAAGCTCAGTTTCTTCTTCCTGGTCCTCCTTGCGGCCGCCTGCGGCCCGAAGGACGGCGTCTATACGCTGCAACTGCTGACCACCAACGACATCCACGGCTCCTACTTCGATTCCACCTACGTGGGCGGGGGCGTCCGGCGCTCGATGTTTGCGCTCAAATACTATGTGGACAGCGTGCGCAACGCGGCCGGGGAGGAGAATGTCCTGCTCCTGGATGCGGGCGACTTCCTGCAGGGGGACAATGCTTCGTATTATTTCAACTACGTGGATACGGCGGCGCCGCACGTCTTTCCACGTCTGGCGGAGTATCTTGGTTATGACGCCGTCGTCGGCGGCAACCACGACATCGAGACCGGCCATCCGGTGTACGACCGGGTCGCGGCCGAATTCGATGCGCGGGGGATCCATTTTCTGGGCGGCAACGTGTTCGACACGTCCACCGGGGAACCCTATTTCCCGACCTATGCCATCTTCCACAAGGCTGGCCTGAAGGTCGCCGTCCTGGGTTACAACAATCCCAATATGAAGAACTGGCTGGACGAGAGCCTCTGGTCGGGGCTGGATTTCAAGTCCCTGATCCCGCTGGTGCAGGAGGATGTGGACGCCGTCCGGCTCCGGGAGCATCCGCAGGTCGTGATCGTCGCGGCCCACACGGGGACCGGCAGCGGTGACGGACACGGACTGGACAGCCAGGGAAAAGAACTGCTCCAGACGCTGCACGGGGTGGATTTCGTGGTCTGCGCCCACGATCACCGTCCGTTGACTTTGGCCGAGGATGGCATTTGCCTGATCAACTCCGGCAGCCACATGCGCTATGTCGGACATGGGCAGATCACCGTGACGGTCAAGCACCGCAGGGTCGTCTCCAGGAATCTGGAGGCGTCCCTGATCCCGGTCGACGCGCAGAAGGCCGATCCCGCGATGCGGGAGGCGTTCCGTCCCGATTACGAGGCGGTCAAGGCCTTCACGCTCAGGCCGGTAGGGGAGTTGACGGCCGATCTCCGGACCCGGGATGCGTTCACGGGCATGTGCCCCTACCTGAACCTCATCCACACGGTCTGCCTGAAGGCGACGGGCGCGCAGGTTTCGATGGCTGCGCCCCTGACCTACAACGGCCGGGTCAAGGCGGGGCAGCTGGTGTTCAACGACATGTTTACGATCTATCCGTATGAGAACCAGCTTTTCGTCGTCGAGATGACGGGCCAGGAAATCAAGGACTACCTGGAGTTCTCCTACGATGACTGGATCAACACGGTGACCCGCCCCGGGGAGCGCCTGCTCAAGATCGAGCCGCGGGACGATCCGCGCACGGGCCAGCGCCGCTGGTCCTTCCCGGCCCGGACCTACAACTTCGACTCGGCGGCCGGCATCAATTACACGGTCGACGTGACGAAGCCTGCCGGCGAACGGGTCTCCATCGCCTCGCTCGCGTCCGGGGCCCCCTTCGACCCGGCGGCGCGCTACCGCGTGGCGATGACCTCCTACCGCGCCAGCGGTGGCGGCGGTCTGCTCCCGAGGGGCGCCGGCGTCAACACGGATGATGAGCCGGAGCGCATCGTAGGCAAGTACCCGGAAGTCCGCACCCTCATCTACGACTACATCCGGGAAGCCGGCACCGTCGACCCCGCCTCGGTCTCCGACCCCGCCTTGGTCGGCCGCTGGTCCTTCGTCCCCGAAAAGCTCGCCGCCCCGGCCCTGGAGGCTGATATGAAGCTGCTGTTCGGGAAATAATTTTTGATAAATGATCACTTTTTATTATATTTGCAAGGATTAGGCATTGTTGACAGCACCATGTTGAACGAGATCAAAGCCAATTTTGAGAAACTCATCGCCCTTTACGAAGCCCAGCGCGAGCGTGCCGACGCCCTCGCGGCCGAGCTCGAGAAGGAACGTGCCGCCAGCGAGGCCTGCAGGAAGCAGACAGATGACTTGAAGGACCAGGTACGCACCCTGGAACTGAAAGGAGCCTTTATGTCGGGCGGAGATAGCTCCTCCGCCGCGAAGGAAAAGATCGATAAGTTGATCCGCGAGATCGACAAATGCATCTCTTTGTTGGAAAAGGACTGATATGGACCAGAGCATCACGCTGAAAATCGCCGGGAAGGACTATCCGCTGAAGGCGGCCACCCCGGAAATGGAGCAGATCATGCGGATCGCCGCCGAGGCGATCAACAAGCGCCTGGCCCAGTACGACGCCAAGTATCCCGACAAGGACATGCTCGACAAGCTGGTGTTCGTCACGCTCAACGAGACGGTCAACCGCATCGCCGTGCAGCGCAAGCTCGCGGCCCGCGAGGAGGGGGAGAAGAAGCTCCTGGACGAAATGACAGGTTATCTGGACAGCATTGACAGAAAGTAGCCGTTAGTTCCTTTTGCTGAAAACAACACCCATAAGGGAACCGGGTACCTCGCGGCGTTGATGACGGACCAATGTCACCTTCGGGGATTCCGCTTCGGCGGGACGGTGGATGTCTGATACGCGGTGGAGCCCAAACCGTGTCGTCAAGATTTTTCTGACAACCCGACTAACGGCTTTTTCATAAATGACTGCGGCTGCTTCCCGTGACGGGGAGCGGCCGCTTTTGCTATGTAAAACTATAAACAACAAATATATACCAACATGTTACTCTGGTTACTTATAGGATTGGTCGCAGGCGCCGCCCTGGCCCTCGCCCTCTACATACTCATCCACCGCGCCCGCCTCAAGGGCCGCAAGGAGCAGATCCTCGTCGAAGCCGAGCGTGAAGGCGAGGCCATCAAGAAAGAAAAGATCTTCCAGGCCAAGGAGAAATTCCTCCAGCTCAAGAGCGAGCACGAGCAGTTTGTCAGCAACAAGAACGCCCAGCTGCGCGAAGCGGAGAACCGCATCGCCCAGAAGGAAAGCGCCCTCGGCCAGCAGACCGCGGAGCTTTCCCGCAAACTGAACGACGCCGAGAACGCCAAGAAGTCCCTCAACGCCCAGCGCGAAAGCTACGAGCGCAAGTCCGAGGAGCTTAACAAACTGACCGCCCAGGTCAACAAGCAGCTCGAGACCGTTGCCGGCATGACCTCCGAGGAGGCCAAGACGGTACTGATGGAAAACATGAAGGCGGAGGCCCGTACGGCCGCCCAGGCCTATATCAACGATACGATGGACGAAGCCCGGCTGAATGCCGCCAAGGAAGCCAAGCGCATCGTGATCAGCACGATACAGCGTACGGCGACGGAGACCGTCATCGAGAACGCCGTCACGACCTTCCCCATCGACAACGATGAGATCAAGGGCCGCATCATCGGCCGCGAAGGCCGCAACATCCGCGCCCTGGAAGCCGCCACCGGCGTCGAAATCGTCGTGGACGACACCCCGGACGCCATCCTGCTGAGCGCCTTCGACCCGGTCCGCCGCGAAGTGGCGCGCCTCGCCCTGCACCAGCTGGTGGTGGACGGCCGCATCCATCCTGCCCGCATCGAAGAGGTGGTCGCCAAGGTGCGCAAGCAGCTGGACGACGAGATCCTCGAGACCGGCAAGCGCACCTGTATCGACCTCGGCATCCACGGGATGAACATCGAGCTGGTGAAGCTCATCGGCCGCATGAAATACCGTTCCTCCTACGGCCAGAACCTGCTGCAGCACTCCCGCGAGGTGGCCAACATCTGCGCCATCATGGCGTCCGAACTGGGCCTGAATCCCAAACTCGCCAAGCGCGCCGGCCTCCTGCACGACATCGGCAAGGTTTCCGAGGATGATCCCGAACTGCCGCACGCCCTGCTCGGCGCCAAGCTGGCGGAGCAGTACAAGGAACGTCCCGAGATCTGCAACGCCATCGGCTCCCACCACGACGAGATGGAGATGACCTCCATCATTTCCCCGCTGGTACTGGTCGGTGACGCGATTTCCGGCGCCCGTCCCGGCGCCCGCCGCGAGGTCATCGAGTCCTACATCAAGCGGCTCAAGGATATGGAGAACCTGGCTTCGGCCTATGCGGGCGTGACCAAGGCATATGCCATCCAGGCCGGCCGCGAGCTGCGCGTCATCGTCGGCGCCGAGGAAGTGACCGACGAGCAGGCCGCGACCCTCTCCACCGAGATCGCCCAGAAGATCCAGGAAGAAATGACCTACCCCGGACAGGTCAAGATCACGGTCATCCGCGAGACCCGTTCCGTCGCATTTGCAAAATAATCGGCCATGATCAAGCTTTTGTCCCTGGTCCTCGCCCTGGCGATGCAGTTCGCCGAAGGACCTTCCGTCAACTGGACTTCCGCCGTGCGGGAGCTCGGGGACGGGGAGTATGAACTGGTCCTCAGCGGCACCGTCGAGGACGGCTATTACACGCACCCCATGGACGACGAGTGGTCCGGGACGACGCTTGAATTCGACTCGACCGACGGCATCGAGCTGCTCGGCGCCCCGACGGAGGAGTACGAGCCCTCGGAATACAAGGGGGCCAAGGTCATCCGGGGCCGCTACGTCATCACCCAGCGTTTCAAGGCCAAGGCCGGCCTGAAGGCGCTGTCCGGCACCGTGGGCTGGAGTTCCTGCAGCGGGGACGCCTGCCGTACGCCCGAGGACTGGGCGTTTACCGAGACCCTTTCCCCTGCGGAAGATTCCGTCGCCCCGGCGGCGGAAAGCAAGGGCAAGGGCTCGCTCTGGGCCCTGATCCTGGAGGCCATCCTCTGGGGCTTCGCGATGCTGCTGACGCCCTGCGTCTTCCCCATGGTCCCGATGACCGTCAGCTTCTTCATGAAAGGCTCCGAAACGCCTGCCCAGGGCCGTTTCAAAGCGCTTTTCTACGGGCTCTCGATCGTGCTCCTCTATACAGTCCCGATCTGCCTGATCATCGGCATCACCTGGCTGGTGGGCGGCTCGTCCGTGACGGCCGACATCTTCAACTGGCTCGCCACGCACTGGCTCCCGAACATCCTCTTCTTCATCGTGTTCATGGTCTTCGCGGCGTCCTTCTTCGGGGCGTTCGAGATCACGCTGCCTTCCTCCTGGGTCAACAAGTCCGACAAGAATTCGGGCAAGAAAGGCCTCGCCGGCATCTTCTTCCTCGCCCTCACCCTCGTGCTGGTCTCCTTCTCCTGCACCGGTCCCATCGTCGGAACAGTGCTGATCAAATCCACTTCCGGCGAATTCTGGACCCCGATGGTCACCATGCTGGCATTCAGCATTGCTTTCGCCCTGCCTTTCACCATCCTGGCGATGTTCCCTTCCCTCCTGAAGAAGATGAAGAGCGGATCGTGGCTGAACAGCGTGAAGGTAGTCCTGGGATTCATCGAGGTAGCGCTCGGTTTCAAATTCCTGAGCGTGGCTGACCAGACGTATCATTGGGGGCTTCTGGATAGGGAAATCTACCTGGCGATCTGGATCGTGGTGTTTACCCTGCTGGGCCTCTACCTTCTGGGCAAGCTCCAATTCAAGAATGACTCGCCGGTGCCTTTCATCTCTGTGACAAGGCTGGCATTGGCTATAGCGGTGTTCTCTTTTGTCGTCTACATGATTCCCGGGATGTGGGGAGCCCCTCTCAAAGCTCTCTCCGGCTATCTGCCGCCAATTGAGACTCAAGACTTTATCGTCTGGAACTATGCTGATTCCCCTGACTCCCCGGGTGGCGAATCGCTTCGGCGACCATTTACCCGGATAGGGCGCGAAGCGCAGGGAGACGAAGCGATTGGCGCCACACGGGAGATGCCTGTCGGCAATAGTTTTGCGGAGAAATACAATCTGCGCCTGCCGATGGGATACAATGGTTATTTCACCATCGAGGATGGCCTGGCAGCGTCCAAAGCCACGGGGAAACCCGTCTTCGTCGACATCACCGGCCACGGCTGCGTCAATTGCCGCGAGATGGAGCAGAGGGTATGGTCTGACCCCAAAGTGCAGGACATCATGAAGAACAAATATATCATGGTGTTCCTTTACAATGACGACAAGACCAAGCTCGAACAAGAGGATTGGGTCACGACTCCGGAAGGCAAAACCCTGAAGGACATCGGCAGGGTAAATTCCTACATCGTGCGGGAGAGATTCAATGTCAATGCCCAGCCGAATTACGCCTTGCTTGATTCCGACGGCGAGTTGCTGGTCCCGGTCAGGGGATACAATCTCAGCGTGGACGGGTTCGTCGACTTCCTGGAATCAGGTCTGGCGAAATTCAACGCCAAATGATCTAGAACGAGACTGGACCTAGCATTCCAGTAGGCTGGAGCTCCTGGTGGGAAGTCCACCGCTGAGCCACCGGATTGTCTTTCAACGATTTCATGTAATTGCCCATCGTCGTGGTCACTTTGACTGTGACTTGGGCTTTTCCGTTCTCGATCAAACGAGCGGGGATGCCGTTGATACGACCTCCGTACCAGTCAACGCCGACCTTGACCCCATTTACGTAGACCTCGGACACCCCATACACATCACCGAGATTGATGAATCGGTCTTTCCCGGGAGCGACCGTCACTTCCGCCGAATAAGTCACAACACCGGCAAAATCAACGGTCCTCGGATCTTTTGAGAGATCGAAAAGAGGCGAATCTTTTAGAGTGAAGGATGTGCCGTCCACCTTGTCGAAAAGGATGTCCCACCGTTTGATGAAGACAGGATCCGATTGATATTCAGGACATACGGCAGTGTATCCTGGATCCTTGGGAGGAGCGGCGAGAAGATTCGCTTCCGACTCTTTCGGCTTTTCAGAAAGAGACTCGAACACAATCAGCCTGGATCCCGCTTTCTCTATCGGGAGCCTCATGACTCCATCCTCCCCTACTTCCATCCGCATCCTGTTTCCGTTCTCCGGATCCCAAAGCATAGGAGTGCCAGTCGAATGGAAACGGACGTTTAGCATGTGACCTTGCACAGGGTCGCTGTTTACGAAGAAATAAATGTCAGTCTCACCGGCGACATGCTTTATCTGGGAGACATAGACAGAAGGATCGGCGATCTCGACATAAGGTGTGATCCCGCATTGTTTCTGGACACCGGAGAACCATGAGGTGATCTCACCGTCCGGCGCGCCGACATTGAACACCTGGTCCGGATAAGAGCTCTTGAGAGCGGTGAAAATCTTTTTCACTTCACCGTCGTGTCTTTCATGGTCGAGGAGCCCTACGGATTTGAACGGTGTCTTGCCGGCCAGAAGGAGTTTTCCTCCCGAAGAGACGAAACCACGAATCGCCTCAGCGGTCTCAGGCATCATCGATTCCACTTCCAGAAGCATCAGGACCGGATATTCACGTCCTCCGATCTTAAGTTTCCCGCCGGTTGATGAACTTCCCTGAAGGATAGACTCGCTGACATAATCGCACGCGTTGCCGTTGCGGTGGATGGCAGCCCAGACCTCATCCGCATAAGACGGGTAATGGAGCGCCGGGAAGGGGTCGCGTTGGGGACCGATCTTGGTCCAGAGGTCGCCCCAAGGCATCATCAAGGCAATGTCGGCATAGAAATCAGACCGGGACAGGACCGCCGAGATCCTGGCCTTGTAGTCCGTCCAAAGACGGAAATATGGCCAGATAGGATTATTCTCATTCAGATATGTGCCATACTGGACCCAACCTGGGAAGGGAGCGTCGGCCGGGGAATAGTTGAAACCGTGCAGGATGGAACGCGTCACTCCGGAGAGATTACTCTGGTCCCCTGTCATCTTGATTCTCTCAAGTGAGGCGTTGAACACGCGGTTCGTGTTGGTTATCTCCTCGCAACTCACCAGGCGTCCCCCCTTGAAATGGACAGCGGAAGCCACTGACTTGTTGACATTTGTGTACGTGGGATTCTTGATGAAAGCATCCCGTTCGCAACCATCGGCATGCCAAAACCAAGTCTCGCACTCAGGAATATCCACGGCCATTGACGCGTCGACAGGATGAAACTCCCTACCATAGGCCTGGACTCTGGATTTGAAGCCATTGGAGTTGCACCATTCGGTAAAAGTCTTGAGGAAACGCTCCTGCATCACATCCATGCAGCAGGTGAAAAAGTCGTAACGTGCCCTTGAGACAACATCAGCGGCCTCTCCGGACAATGATGTCTCCACAGCCCCCTCGATAGCATGGCCCATATGCCCTACCTTATAGAGAATAAAAGGCAAATATGGCGTTATGTCATATCCTTTCCTGCGGCGGAATTCTTCAGCGAAATCGTCGCACCAATTCGCTCCTTCAAGCTCCATGCTGTCACAGAAAAGAGCGCGGAAGCCATCAGTGCCCTTCAAGGCCGGAAAGAGGTTGTCCGACATTTTATGGAGGAAATGAAGAGTGGCGTTCTTGTCGTAATGGTTAAGGACAGGGCCAGAAGCTCCGGGACCGCCATTGATAACCGACTGGAATCCTGTGACTTTCACAATGGCGTACAAAACATGGTCACCCTCGGGAACATTGACGGTAACTTCACCGGCTCCCTTGTCGAAGGGGACCTCAACCCCAGAGGCGAACTTATCCATGGACAACGGAGCGAGGACAAGAGATTGAAGGCTCATTGTCTGTCCGGAATATTTGAAACCGACCTTGGGATCAGCTTCGGAAAGCAGATCCGCGACGGGGATAGTCACCTCTCCAGGGCCTGAAACGAGTCTGGAAGTCTTGGTCAACAGTTGCGTGCGCTCATTCTCCTCAAGGAATTCCGCTCCGAAAGGCCATCCTGAACCGACGATGATGTCGCAGGTCATTCCGCGCTTGGAAGCTGACTCGACGGCGGACTTAACCATGGCTATCCACTCCGGGCTCATATAATCCAGAGAAGGAATTCCAAGATCATCACCCCCGGGGAAGCGGATCGTGTTGATCTCGACTCCTCCGATGCCGGCATCTTGCATGATGGCCAACTGACGGTCGATCTCCTCGGCGGAGAGTTTCGCGCCGTTCCACCACCAACGGACAAAAGGTCGGTCAGTGGAAGCCGGATTGGAAAAAGCGGCGTACAACTCCTCGATCTCCGAGCCACTATCATTTGAACAGGAAAAAGAGACCACAGCGGCGGCCATCAAACTCAAGAACAAGACTATCCTTCTCATCTCAAAATAATTAGCCAGTTAAATCAGCCTGATGATTCAAGCCTGATAACAAATATGGCAATATTTGCCCGAAAGTCAAAAAAAGTGTAACTTCACATATTCCTATCCAAATACCCACCAGACAATGGAAGAAAAAGTATTGATCGGAGTGGACATCGGCGGGACAAAATGCGCCGTGACCCTTGGACTGCCCAAAGAGGATGACCTCGACATTAAAGACAAGATCAGTTTCCCGACCACTGATGTCAGGAATACTATCGAAGAGATAAAAGCCTCGATCAACGCCATCCTCAAGCGATCGGGTCTGGACAAGACATCGATCCGGGCGATCGGCATCAGTTGTGGAGGCCCTCTCGACAGCAATACGGGGATGATCATGTCACCTCCCAACCTGCCGGGATGGGATAATATTCCCATAGTGAGAATATTATCGGATGAGTTCGGAGCTCCTGCCGCGGTCCACAATGACGCCAACGCTTGCGCTCTGGCAGAGTGGAAGTTCGGTGCGGGGAAAGGCACCAGGAACATGGCGTTCATGACTTTCGGGACCGGTCTCGGAGCCGGTCTGATCCTTGACGGGAAGCTTTACACCGGGACAAACGACAATGCCGGGGAACTGGGTCACCTCAGACTGGAGCCTTTCGGGCCTGTGGGTTATGGTAAGACCGGTTCATTCGAGGGATTCTGCAGCGGGAGCGGGATCGAGCAGCTCGCGAGGGATCTGGCCAAGGAAGAGCTGCAGATGGGGCGCAAAGTCTCCTGGTGCCCAGGCGGGGACCTTTCTGGGATCACTGCCAAGAGGGTGGCCGAGGCTCTAAGGGACGGGGACCCGCTCGCCCGGAAGGTGTACGACATCTCCGCCAGGCATCTCGGAATGGGGTTATCCATCGTGATCGATATCCTCAACCCCGAGATGATAGTCATCGGCAGCATCTATGCGAGAAATGAGGATGTGTTCCAGCCCCTGATGCGGGAAGTTATCGATAATGAATCACTTCCGCTAGCCAATAAAGTCTGCCGGATCGTTCCTGCGGCACTCGGGGAATCAATCGGCGACTACGCCGCCTTGTCAATCGCGGCTAATATCCAATAAGAAATTATTATGACTGAGGAATTAATATCACAAGGCCTGTCCCAAGCCAGGAACGAGCTCGACTCTTTCATCAACGATCCCGAGACGGTATCTTCCATAGCCGAGGCTGCCTCCATCATGGCGAACTGCCTCAATAACGGGGGGAAGATCATCAGCTGCGGCAACGGCGGCTCCCTCTGCGACGCCACCCATTTCGCCGAAGAACTGACAGGCCGGTTCAGGAATGACCGGAGGCCTCTTCCCGCGATGGCGATAAACGATCCGGCATATCTCACATGCGTCGGGAACGATTATTCCTTCGACGTTGTGTTCTCCAGGTGGATAGAAGCCTTCGGACGGAGCGGCGATGTCCTCCTGGCCATCAGCACAAGCGGATCTTCCAGGAATATCCTGAAGGCGGCCGAGGCCGCCAAAGGCCTCGGGATGAAGGTCATAGCCCTGACATCAAAAAAAGGCAAGTCCCTCGCGGGACTTGCCGATCTGGCTATTATGGCTCCGGACGCTCCTCATTCGGACCGGATCCAGGAGATCCATATCAAAGTGATTCACATCCTGATCGAAGCCATAGAGCAATCTATCTCTTAGAGGTGACTTCCTTCTCGTATTTCTCGATGCAAGGGATGAACTCCTCACCCACGGGAACACCGTTCTTGCAGTTGAAGTAATCGAACACGGCGCCGAACGGAAGAGTCTTGGCCTCCTCGAGGAGGGCGAGCTTCTGGAAGCCCTTACCCTCAGCCTCGTACTCACGCAGCTTGGCGAGAGGTTCGAGCAGGGCGGAAAGGATGCACTTCTGGGTGGCGCGGGTACCGATAATATAGGCACCGATCCTGTTGATCGAG
>JAEEGH010005691.1_pt1 | contig 31101 bp, 40 predicted proteins | sample 9134181 | NCBI WGS metagenome assembly JAEEGH01 (sample SAMN16246544, study PRJNA631951) | gut metagenome | biome: gut microbiome; feature: rumen; material: DP-attached | host: Bos | place: Iran: Karaj | collected 2018-10
CGCGTTATGCACGACTGTTCCGTTGGAATGAACGTGCTGCAGAATACGACGCATATATTGCAAAGGAGACTGAAAGAGAGATTCTGGCTGAACGTGTTGAAAGACGTAAACGCCAGATGGAAATGTTGAACGGCTTTGATGAACTTGTTGCACAGCGCATTAAGACTTTAAAGCCTGATGACTTGAATGCAGACGGAGCGATGGATTTGCTTGAACGTTCTGCAAAGCTTGATTCGTTCATAACAGGAGCGGACAAAGAAAATGCAAAGCCGGTACAAGGCGAGCTTGCAATAACCTTTGCAGATTCGTTTAAGGATTTGTAATTGCGTGAATTGTTTAAGCCGACGGCTGTTCAGAAAAAAGCTTTAGAGCTGCTTGCTTCTTCTGCGAAACACGTTCTGCTTTTTGGCGGTTCGCGTTCCGGAAAAACAACGGTTCTTGTAATGGCAATAATTTTTAGAGCCTGCCGTTACCCAGGAAGTCGACATCTGATCTGCCGCTTTAGGGCGAAGGATGCAAGAAGTTCTGTCTTGCACGAAACTTTGATTCCCTGGCTTAACAAAACGATTGGAGCGAGCAACTACAAAGCAAATGTTCACGACGGACTTATAACGCTTTGGAACGGTTCTGAAATTTGGATTGGTGGACTTGGTGACAAAGAACAGGTTGACCGTATTCTTGGCCATGAGTATGTGACGATTTACTTTAACGAAGTAAGCCAGATCTCCTACTCTGCGATAACGACAGCTTACTCGCGTTTGGCGATGAAAGTTGAAGGCTGCAAGAATAAGTTTTTTTATGACTGCAATCCATGTTCACCAATGCACTGGGCGTACAAGGTTTTCATTCGAAAGATTGAACCGAGGACGGATGAGAAATTAAATAAGCCGGAGCTTTATGCTTCTGCTGTTTTGAATCCGATGGATAACGCTGAGAATCTTGATGAAGATTACATCAGCGACATTCTGGATAACATGCCGGAAAAACAGAGAGCCCGATTCCGTGACGGCCTTTGGGTAAAACCGGAAGGAAGTGTTTACGAGAAGTTTGAAGAGTCTATGATTCTACCTCGCAATAAGCTTCCGAAAAAGTTTGACCGCTTTACTGGCGGACAGGACTTTGGACTTCATATTGCAGCTGTGAAAGTTGGCTGGGTTGGCGAAACAGTTTATGTTGTTGCAGACTTTGGCGGCTTTAACATTACGACTAAAACAAGCGTAGAACAGCAGCAGACAAAACACTGGTACGATAACTGCTTTGTTACATACTGCGACCCTGCAGGTGGTGAAAGGATTCAGGAAGTGCCAGGCGGCGTAAAAGCGAACAACAGTGTGGATGCAGGAATAGATTACATAATTGCAAAAATAGAACGCGGACAATTTTTTGTTTGCAAAGATTGTACAGGCGTTCTTGGTGAGATATGGGATTACTCTCGAGATGAGAATAATCAGATTGTAAAAGTGAATGACCATTACATGGACGCTATGAGATATGCGATTTTCTCTGCGGCGACTTCTGGTGTGGTTATGGCTTAAAGGATGTCGATAATATAAATGAGTTTATTTAGCAGAAAGAAAAAGCTTAATGAGAAAAAGTTAAGAAGCTTCTCTGAAATCAACAACGATACTGTTGCTGATGATTTTTCTGTTCATGAAAAAAAGACTTGTACTGACCCGTATCTTCAGCACGCCTGGGTTAGCGTGTGTATTGATATTCTTACCCGTAATGTTGCGCGTGCTGAATTTGAGATTAAGAAAAACGGTAAAACTGAAAGCGATTCAAAGCTTGCTCATTTGTTTAAATATCCAAATAAAACGATGAGCCGCTTTGACCTTTGGAAACAAACCTGTGCTTGGTGGAGCCTCGATGGTGAGGCGTTCTGGTGGTTCGGCGAAGACTACTGCTGTGGCGTACCGAAAGAGATTTACATTTTGAATCCAAGGAATATGCAGCACGTTGTTGAAAACGGAAAGATTATTAAATGGGTATATACAGAAGGCGGTAGTGGTAAACCGTTCATTATTCTTCCCGACGAAATTATTCATTTTAAGGACTGGAATCCTTGGAATGAATATCGTGGTGTAAGCCCATTGGTAAGCTTGGGTCTAGAAGTCGAACAGGATTTGCTCGCTGCAAAACAGAACTCCGGACTTTTAAAAGAAGGTGGTGTACCAAAGGGGCTTTTAAAAACTGACCAGATTCTTACAGAGGCTGAAGCTGAAATTCTAGCCAAGACTTGGGACTCAAAATATGGCCACGGAATGAAGAACCGTGTTGCCGTACTGGGTAAAGGCACAGAATATCAACCTCTTACGTTTTCACCTGACGTTCTGAAACTTTACGATATGAAAAAGTGGAACCTGTATACACTGCTTGCGAAGTATGGTATCCCGCCACGAGTAGCTAATATTCAGGATTCTAAAAGTTCCCTGAGCGGTACAGACACCGACAGCCAGCACAGAGCATTCTGGAACTTCACACTAATTCCTTTATTAAAAAACTTTGAGCAGATACTCGAAGTACAGTTCTTTCGTCGTTTCAACCTTTCTGAAAATGGCGAGTTTAATCTTAATAATATCCCTGAGTTGCAGGAATCTGAGGATGCCCAGAGTAACCGGGATATTGCAGAAATCAATGCGGGTCTTAAGACAATCAATGATGTTTTAAGACAACGGGGAGAAAAGGAAAAACCTTGGGGAGACTGCTGGTATAAACCCAATTCCTTAATAGCATACGATTCTGCTCTATCACAATAAGAGGGTTAAAAATGGTAAAGGTTATTATCGGTATGACTGATGAATACACCAAAAAACTTACTATGGAATGTGTGTCTAAGGCGTTGCCTAAGGCACAGCTCATTGACGGCTCTAGTGATATGGAGATTTTTTATCATTTACAAAAGTCGGAAGATGAAATCATTGTAATCTTTGACCGATTCTTTTTGAGCTACATTTTGAAGTTCAAGCTGATTTATTTAAAAGCTATGAACAATCGGATGAAGATTGTTTTTTGCGAGAGAGGCAGCTGTATAAGAGAATTTGGATTACGACTTTATGAACTTGGTGTAGATGGATTTATCTGTGGCATTGAACGCGAAGATGTTTTCATCGCAAAACTGAAGAAGATTCTGACAGGTGGGAAAATTTATCCTGATGAAATGAAAGATTCTTCAGGTTTTTTGGATAATAGATCTGACAGAAAAGCATGTGTAGAAATTACCTACGCAGAGTTTACTGTGGGTATCTATCTTGGAAAAGGGTTTACAAATAAAGAGATTAGTGGGATTACAGGACTTTCGATGAATGCTGTAAGAAACCATGCCCACTGGTTGAAAAAGAAAATTGGTTTTAAATCTATGAATGACTTAACAATTCTAAATCAACGTTATGCCATTTTAGATATAAGGAGCTGGAATGTTGGTTGTAAAAATTGATGGTATTGAAAACAAAGAGTTTTCAAAAGACAAGAATCTGTTTTTGTCTTTTCTAAAAGACAATACGCATTCTGGAAAAGTTGATGCACAGGTTGAAGTGTTTAAGTCTGTAGATGTTGAGAAGGACAGCTTCCACTGGATAATGAGCACTTTTGACACGGACCGGGATTTTGAAAAAGTAGATCCAAACGGATGGGACCTTAAGAACTATCTTGAAAACCCTGTGGTACTCTGGAGCCATGATTACTCTATTCCTGCAATTGGAATTGCAAAGAATGTCCAAGCCGAAAAACAACTCGAAGGCGATATTATCTTTAACGACAAAGAGTTTGACGAGTTTGGCTGGAGCATTGGACAGAGAGTAAAAGCCGGAGTTCTCCGCTGTGGTTCTGTTGGCTTTAGAGTTGATGAACTTGAATTTCTGGAAGCGAAAGACCGCGACTGTGATTTGATTTTCAGAAAGCAGGAACTTCTTGAGTTTTCTATTTGTTGTGTTCCTGCAAATCCGTTTGCGGTTCATGTACCTGAAAAGAATTTGAAAATTGAAAGAGTTATTCAGGAGGATGATTCTTCATTTTTTGAAAGATTAAGTAAAGGCTTGGCACGAGCTTAGAAGTGCAAAAAAAACAGAGCTGCTGACAATTGGAACCTGCTAACAGCTCTGCTATCCAAGTTACCTGAAGGAGGAAAACTTGAACGAAGTAATTGTATCACTGCAGCAGAAATTAGAGAATATGAAAACTCTTGTTCCAACAGAAGCTGCAACACCCGAGCAGATTTCTAAATACTTCAACGAGAATGAAGAAATCATCGCCGGCATTTTGAAGGCTGCGGATAGTCAGACTACCGCTACTACATCAGAGCTCGAAGGTATCAAGGATGCCGTAAAAGAGCTTCGTAATCTTATGCGCAAAGCTGACTCTGAAATGAAACCACTTTCTTACAGAGATGTGTGCTACAATCTTGGAAAAGCTTTGTGCGCTGCTTGGAACAAAGACCACGAAACACTCGGTCAGCTCAAGTTCTGTCCGAACATTCGTGCTGAAAAATGGAACAATCCAAAAGACTTTTCTTGGGAAACCGGAAAAGGTTTTGTTCCTTCTAAAGCAGTCCTTGGTGAACCGATTGGCAACCTTGCCAACAACGACCAGTATCTTATCAATCCGATTTACGAAGAGACTATTATGCAGGAAGTTGCAAAACAGTCTCAGATGATGAACCTCGTAACTCATCGTCCGATGAACGGACCATCTATTTTCATTCCTGAAAGAGACCGTGGCGGCATCGAGCTTAAATGGCTGACTTCTTACGGTCAGAAAATCGACGCCACAAAATCAAACTTGCCGACAAGAACAGAGCTCAAAGCTTACACACTTGCAGGCTATGTTCCATTCTTTGACGAATTCGGCGAAGATGTTTTTGTAGACTTGGGAAAAATGTTTCTCGAAGATTTTACCGAAGCTTACGGACAGGAGTTTGACCGCCAGTGCTTGATTGCGGATGCAGATCCATTCACAGGTGCCATCAACATGGCAAATGCTGAAAAGCATGCAATCTCAGGCACAGATGTAACTTCTCTTACATACCTCGACTTCAGAGCTGCAGAGCTCAAGGTTGAACCGGAAGAAAGAAAGTATTGCAAATGGTTCCTGAACGAAACAGTCCTCAATCATGTTGCAAACATTCAGGACGACAACCACAACCCAATCTGGAGAAAGCCAGGCGATGGAATGCCAGGAAGAATCGACGGCTACGATGTTGTTGAATCTCGTCTTATGCCTCAGCTTGCAGACATTGAAGCTGACAATGTGATTGCCATCTTTATGAATCCAAAACGCATCATTCACGGAAACCGCAAGGGAATCGAAATCAAGCGTTTCGATGAAACAACAGAGAGCCTGGAATATGGTGAACTGTTTATGCGCTTCCGCAAGCGTGACGGCTTCCTCGTGACAAGACCGGCAAAGAATATGGTTCTCTTGAAAACTGCAGAAGAATAACCCCTAACCAAAGAGCAATACATATTGCCCTTTGGAAAGCGGGGGCGAAAAATCCTAAAACCGAAGTGAAGTCAAATGCAAGGCTGCGCAGCACCCGAAGGGCTTGGCCTTGTATTTGACTGAACGGAGGTTATACTAGCCTGTACCCCGCTTTTCCGATGACGAGGTATTATGAATCCTTTCCCATTTGAAGAACTCCAGAAAATATTAGAACTCAAAGATACAGAACTTGAAACAGATGAATTAATTTTTAATTCAGTTATAACCTCAGTTGAAAAGCAGCTTGGTTTTTCTCTAGAAGATAAAAACTACAACGAGCTGCAGACAGTACGAGACTGCAAAGTTTATACAGACTATGACAACATAACTGAAATGGTAAACATCATTGATATGAACACAAAACAAAGAGTTCCGCATTGTGTAATTGATGGAAGAAGAATCTTCTTGCTTGATACAAAACTTGAAGGACATGTTTTGTTCCTGAATTACAATGCCGGATTTTTACCAATAACCTTTCCAGCAGACTTAAAAGAAACAATCATTAAATTATTCATTTTGAAAAAGAAAGATTTTTTGAAAAAGATAAATAACGAAGAAAGCAGCGAGTTTGAAATCCCAAAGGATATACAGACTGTAATCAATATATATAGAAGGAAAACTCTATGATTAAAAGTTTTGAGCCAGTTTATAAAGAACTTGAAGAACTCTTTATTCATAAGCTTCCTGAATATATAGAAAAGATTAACAAGGAATACAATGACGGAATCATTCTTACACGATTTGAAAACACTGAACTTGAAGAAGAATCTTTAAGGACACCTTCATTTAAGTTTAAGCTAGAAGAATCAGAAAATGAAGAAAAAGATAGGATTATAGAAAATACAATTTTTAAAGTTAGTTTTGAAATTAAACTCCAGCCTCATACAGAAAATAAAACGAAAGTATTATGGCGATACTTTGAAGCAATTAAAATTACGCTATTATCCGAAAATGACATATCATTATGGCAGTGTATAGAAATTGCCGATATTATTAATAAGAAAATCACCATAAAAATTACTATATGAGGTGAAAAATGAATCTTGATAAAAAACTCGCAAAATATGCAAGACAGCTGGATAATCCGAAATATTATCCCAAAATTCTTGATCTTTTAGATGAAGCAGAAAGAAAAGGATATAAACTAGATCAGTTTAACTTGTACGACTTGGATCATATTGCAAGTGAAATATATTCCTACTATGAAGCAATAACAACACCAGAAGAAGATAACCGTATGATTCATTATTGTAATAAAACTTGGTTTATTATCTCAGACAAAAATTATATTCTTTATGAAACATCATCATTGTTATATGCAATTATTTTTTATATAAAAACTTATTTAATTTTGTTTATATCCAAAATATTTCAATTTTTTGAACAAAACAAACTAATTATTGTTGATAATGTAAATAAAGATATATGGCTTATAAGAGGAGCAATAAAAGCTAGTAAATTTATTGGATGTAATATTTTTGAATTAGAAGAAAAAAAAATACTAAAAATTTGATTTTTTACATGTAGACAATAGTCCGTTGTTTTATGGTCTACATATATTATACTGATTATATAATGGATGATATAGATAAAGCAAAATTAATAGAACTTGGTAAAAAATTAAGAAATCTAAGATTGCAAAAAAATATCTCTCAAGAAAAATTCGCCGAAATTACAGGATTAGATAGAACATATATTTCTGGATTAGAAAGGGGGTTAAGGAATCCATCCTTTTTAATCATTGAAAAATTATCCATTGCTTTAGAAATTGAACCTAATAAACTTTTTAATTCTGGAGAATAAAATGGATAACATGATACCTAACAAGCAATTTATTACTATAAATAACAATGAAGATTTAATTAAAACTTTCTTATATGAAGTCATTTATTCACAAAGAAAAGTAATGCATAAATGGTCAGAAATAACTAATCAAACACCAAATTTAAAAATTGGATATCCAGGACAACATCTTGCATCATTAATTACAGGTGTAAAAGGAACTGGTACTGGAGCAAGAGGAGATGATTTAGAGGATAAATCTGAAGTAAAATCTTGTAGTAGAGTTGATCAATCCGATAAATGTAAGGATTGTGGAAATAATGTATTAAGAAGTCAAAAAGAATGTCCTCATTGTAAATCTAAAAATATTAAACGTAATAATGACTCAAAATGGCTCATAGGAATAAGAAATGATAATGAACTTGATATGTATCTTAATAAAATACCAAGAATGATTTTTTTAATATCTGATTATCCAGAATTTGATAGTGGTAATTTTGATAAGATACAATTTACTTCTTATGAAATTTGGAATCAATCAGACAGGGCAAAAAATTTTAGATCAATTCTTAAGAACTATTATGAAAAAATCTATTTACCAAAATTAAATAGCAAAGAAGCCAATAAAGGTTCTATTGCACCATTAAATTTCTGGCCTTATCAATTTATATTTTATATGAGTAATCCAATAAAAACTTTTCATGCAACAATTGATTTTTCAAAAAAAGGTGATGAAGCAATTGTAATTGACTATTATGTAAAACCAGATGCAGATCGTAGTAAATTAGAATCTGAAATAATGCCCATCGAAATCCTTAGCAAAGATGATAAATTAATATTTGGACCTGAGTTTCTAAAAGGTAAAAACGGAATTAACGAGCAGGAAAGAAATTTATTAACCTTACGAGAAACAAAAGGTTTAACAATGAAAGATAAATATAGTCGATTTTAATCTTTTTGTTTAAATCGTGTTTTAATACCAGAAATATAATCTTCATTTAATTCTATATTAAAACTGATTCTATTTAATTTCTCAGAACTAATAAGAGTTGAACCACTACCAGCAAAAGGATCAATAATTATATTACCTTCATTTGAAGAAGCCAGAATTAAACGTTCAATAAGCTTTAAAGGCTTTTGTGTAGGATGAAAACGTTTTTCTTCATAAAAATCAATATCACGCCAAACATCAGTTACACCCATTTGTGCATTAAAAGTTTGTGCAATTTTCCTATAAGGTAATTGAAATTGTAATATATTTTGTAATTTATTCCATAATTCTTCTGTTGGAAATTGTTCACAAATATTTTTACCTGTATAAATAGACCACATCCCACCGCCATTAGATTTAACACCAAGAGCTTCATTTATTTCTTTAGAAGTTAATCCCAGTTCTTTTTGACGTGATTTTAAGAAATTTCTAGAATATGAAATATTATCCTTTACTAAAAATAAAATACTTTCAGTTACATTAGGAAATATTCGATAATTCTTAGTTGCTCGTCCAGCAACTGATTTCATACCTTTATCGATAATAATCTGCTGGCGAAGAGAAAATCCTATTTTTGTAAGTTCAGGTACTAAAAGTGCTAATGTTCTGAAATATCCAAATAAATAAAATGTACCACCAATTCTAAGTTTATCATAAACTTTCGAAAGCCACTTTATGGACCATTCTATATAATCGTCTTCTGTTCTCCATTGATAATCCCATTTTTCAGATACAACTTTCCAATATGGAGGATCAGCTATACATAAATCAAAATAATTATTTTCAAAAGAGTTTAATTCATTTATACAATCGCCTTTGATTAGAGTTTGTGAACCTAATTTTATTTTCATAATTTAATGATATCAAAAATGTGGTCTATTGTCTACAGTCTATATATAAATATTAGTTTATTTTTTGAAATCATGAATAAGTCTAGCAATACCTTTATAAAAATCACTTATATCATGTTCATATATAAAATTGTCTGCTGCAAGTTCTATAAACAAATAAATATAATATTTATTTTGTTGAATTAAAACTTTCATATCTAATGGCATATATTCATTATCAATTGCTGCCTGTTGATTCATCTGAAAAACTTTACCACATGCATACGGCGAACTATGAACATATTTACATGTGTATTTATACCAATCTAAAACTGTACTATCATTTAATCGCTTAATAAAATCTATTGGACTTTTTAGAGAGTTATCAGATACCCATGCAAAATCTGATTTTGGTTTTAAGAATGAATCTGGATAAGTCTTTGTTTTTAATTTTTCAGATGGGTCAGTATTTGTAATACCACATTCCTGGACAATTCCAAAATCCTGAAAACGATCTGATTCTATATCATCACTATCAATTAGATACTTTGAAATAGCATAAGCTTCAAGCATTAATCTAAGATTTGAAATTACAGAAGTACCATATCCATTTCTAAGGAGCGCTAAGTTTTCATCTGTAATTTCAATAAGACGTAAAGTGATTTTTCCAATGGCTCCTAATCTGAATTTATGAGTTTTTGATTTTTCTTCTTGATGTCTAGCAATATAATTATGAAACTCAATAAGCAATAAATTCATAAATAATAAAGAATCTAAATTTGGATCTTTATTTGATTCCTTCGATTTCTTTAAATGGAATGTTTTATATATTTCCATATCAGGAAATTTTTTAATTATTAATTCGAGATTATCAGATTTAGAAATATCAAGATTTAAATTTATAAGTTTTACGAAAGATTGTAATATATCAAGATTTTCAAAATCATCCATATAAATTATCTCCTTCCTCTAAATATGATTATATGATTAAAGACTTATTTTTTCTATTCTCTAACCATTTCTCAATTCCTAACAATAATTAACCCATAGGAAACGCAGTCTCACCTTAGAATTGGATTATGAGAATTCAAGGTAGAGACTGCACACTGACTGTTGCAAGAGACGGTGAATTAACTCCATTACCATACAGCGAGGAAACTGTAAGACTGACGTCCAAAGGCTACGTTATACCTGAATGTATCGGGCAAAGGAACAGGGAGAAAACTGTTATCACTAAAAAAGAAATTGAAGGCTGCTTTATTACGCGGCTGGATTATTCTGTGATTCAGTGCCTGTTCCTTTTGTTCTTTTTTGATGAACAAACTTTTGACCTTTATGCAGACCGAGGCTTTGAAAAGATTATTTATAAAAATGTTAAACTTTCTGGCTTTGAGCTGCGCGGTGAAAATAAAGAAGCTTTGAAGCTTCGTGTGGATGTAAAAAGTTCTGACAATTCTTTTACTGATAGTTGGGCATTAAATATTCCGGATCTTTCCTGGATACCGCAGAAAACTTTTTTCTTTGACGGTCACAATGTAATTGCAGATTTAATAACACTACCTCTGGTTTACCGATTTGAGCTTACTGCAAAATACAGCGGGACAACTAAGCTGAATCTTAAACTTTATTTTCCTCTCTCCACAGAGCATTACCCTCTCTCTTCTAAAATCGAAAAGCTAACTATTTGGATTGATATGAAAGAAGGAATCTGGCTGGACCTTTATGACCTTGTTCCTCTTACAGACTTATGTGACATCAACTGCGCTGACACAGTGCTTTGTTATCAGATTTTTAATGTGACTGGAATTATGGTTTTGAATATCCGTAATGCAGAACAGAATCTTCAGATTGTTATTTAGCGTTAACTATTAGGTATAACAAATTAACACATAGGAAACGGCTTGTGGTCTTACACTTTCACTATGAAGTTTTATGAATTACCGCCAGAAGTTGAAAATAAAATTCGCGATACTGATTCAAGACCGTTTATAAGAGTTGTTCTTGAACTGGCTGGTGGTGATGTTTATATTCCTGATTCTGATATCCTTGAATGTATTACAACTTCATACAAAACAGAAGCCGGAGGAATTGTAAACTGCGGAGAACTTCTTCTTAAAGGTATTTACGATATCGAAAACAATCCAGAATATAAGCCAGGGCTTGGAGTTCAGATCTGGTTTTGTTTTGGAGGACTGGAAAATACTTTTTACCGCTTTCATCTTTTTGTTGATGACAATGGTTTTCAGATTCAGGAAACAGGATATCTTAATAAGTCAACAAAAATCAGACTTATAGATTTAAGCTCGAAGCTTGATGACACAAAACTGCAGAGGAACTGGACTGATGCACAGACTGTTGTTCACGCTGCAGTTTGTGATGAACTTAATCCGGAACATTCTCTTGTTCATATCATCGCGGCTCGCGGTGGAATTAATGCAAGTGAGATTAACTGCGGCTATCTTCCTTTTGATATTCCTTATGTAATGATAGAAGGTTCTGCCTGGAAAGAACTTTGTTCTCTGGCTAAAGCTTATAACGCTGTTGTGGAATGCGGAAAAGATTTGACGCTCAGCTTTATTGAATCTCCTTATGACAATGAAAATGAATATTCAGAAGAAAGTGATTTTAGTCTGAATGAAAATGAAATTACTCATTACCGCTTTTTTAATAATAACGATAAATACGCAAACAATGTGAGACTCAAATATACACGCTATGTTCAGACTGAAAGACAGGAACTCTGGAATTATTCTGATGCACCTGTCTGGTATGACGAGGATATGCAGCCTTACTATCCGTTTACAGATGATAACAGAAGCATTATCCAAGACAACGATTACCATGCAATCTTCACTGCGAAGAACGAAGAAGGAAAAACACGAAACGTTGTTTTTGCTGACAGCTTAGATTCAGAAGAAGATTTTGTAGATGCTATGGAAGTGACCGGCGAGGATAAGCCAGTTGTGATTCAGTACGATACTACAACCTTTAAGGACAGAGCAATCATTCAGCTTGGCCGTGATGGAAAATTAATCGGACTTAGAAAAGCTTCAATCACAGGACGTGCAATTATTTCTGAAACTAACTACAGCGTATTTGTAAAAGATGATGAAGAAATTGCTGCCAAAGGACAGATTGTAAAAAACATTACTTCGAAATATTTAAGCGATGACCTTTTTGAAGAAGAGCCTTTCTGCCAGCGCAGAGCAAAAGATTTTCTGCAGGAATGTCTGAACTGTAAAGGCGGCTATTACCTTACAACTTTTATTCCTCTTATTCATGCCCGCGTTGGTGCCTTTATGGATATAAGGCTTAACGGACACACAAGTTATAAGAAAGTGAGAATTGATGAAATCACTTTTAGATATAAAAAGGATGAGGCATTTAGTTCAGAGGTTTGGGTAACAAGAGTATGAAGGAGGAATATATAGAAGATATCAAATTATTAGTTAAGTCTATGAATGACTTACAGGTTGAGCTTTCTGGATTCAGATCTGAAATGAAAGAGTTTAAGAAAGCTGTTGAGAAAAGGATGGATAGCCTTGATTCGCGTAGCACTGCCTGTCAGTTTAATCCGAATGTTTGTGCTACTGCACGGAGACTTGAAGAACATATTAAAAGTGATAACGGCAAAGCCGGAAAAACGATGGCTGTAATTGCTTGTATTATCAGCTGCTTTAATGTAGCGGTAACTCTTATCACTTTGATTGCGAGGGGAAATTAAATATGGATAAGAAAACTGATTTGAGATTCCGGCTGATGCTGGAAGCAGAAAAAGAAATTGTCTCTGAACTTTCTGAATCTGAAAAGTACCGCTACTTCTTGGGACGTATGCAGTTTCTGAAATATGAAAGTGGAAAAGAAAACCTACTTAGAAGTGATTGTTCTGGTTCTGTATGTCTGGCACTTTTGCTTGCTACTGGCTGCAGCATTCGTGTTACAGCAGATACCTTATTCAAGAAGTATTTTACAAAAAAGAATCCGGACAAGAACGATATTCAAGCTGCATTTTTCATTACGCTTTATGACAGAAAACTTGGAAGCAGACTTTATAAAGAAAATGAAGTTTGTCATGTGGCCGGTCTTTGCGGACGTGATGTTGTTCTAAACTGCGTAGAGCCTGTATCTGAGCTCCGTTCTCTTTCTGATATGAAGCCTTATTACCAGGCGAATGATTACCGCGTTATTGTTCGTGGCTTAGACCGTGAAGCTTTACAGAAAGCCTCTGACGATAATGTGGATTTGTTCGGACCTGATTATGAGTTCGAACAAATACGAGCTGCAATTGATGGAGAGCGTGGATGATAAGTTTTCGATTAAGACGACTTATAGAAAAGCTTTTAAGCGTCAAGTTTTTGATCTTTATTATTGCAACGGTACTTAAATGCTTTGGAGTTATTGGCGGAGCTGAATGGCTTACGGTAACTATGGCTGTAATTGCTGGACGAGAGGTTCAGAAGTATAAGGACTTTAAGTTCACAAAGAAGGAAGCTGATGAAGAAAGTTTGGGAAGTGATTAAAAAAGTTTTGATTTGGATTGGAACGATATTCGTTGCAATTTTTACTGTGCTCTTTGTAAAGGAACAAAGAGACAAGGTGGTTTCGACTGGCTCAACCACCACTGATAATAATGAGGAGATAAATGCAAAAGCTGAAAAGAAACGTGATGAAGCGATTGAGCGTATTTCTAATTCTGATGCTCGTTCTATCTGCGAATCTTATGGCTCAGTCTGCGACACCATCAACGACGGAAAAGAACGATTCCGCAGAAGATGCCAGCGAGCTGACAATTGAGGAAGTTATGGAGATTGCAGAAGAAGAAATTGAGCGCACTGCTCAGGAAGCAGTAAAAGCTGCAATGCTTGAAGTGGGTGGAGAACTTGCCTATGAAAAAGAACGTGCGGACCAGCTGGAGAAAGCAAAAGAAGCTTTAGAGCTTGAGAATAAAAAGTTGAAGGAAGAAGCACAGAAAAAACAGAATCAGTTTTTTTATGGCGCTTTGATTGGTGGAGCTGGCGGCGTTGTTGTTACGTCGCTTGTATTCAGTTTAATTATGGGAGTATGTAAATGATAAACAGCAAAGGAAAAGTTAAAGGTCTTGTGACTGTTACTGTTAGAGATGCTAATGGTAATGTAAAGTATTTTAAGAATGGATTCTGGCGTACCCTTTTTAGAATGAAAGAGCGCCCGATGATTTTTAAGCATCACAATACAATCACTAATCAGGGTGATGGTTTGATTGCGGATCTTCTTATCAGTAATCCGACACAGAACAAAGTAGATGCTACAAACGGTTATATGAGAGTTGGTACTGGCTGGACCGGCACTACTCCAAAGAACAACACTAGCGTAAACACTGCAACAGGAAACTTCAAAAAGCTTGATTCTACTTACCCTAAAACTCAGGCGGCGTTTGGTTCAAGCGGTCAGAATGTTGTGCTTTACAGGACAAGCTTTGCTGCAGGTGATTTGAACGCAAACGGAATAAATGAAGTTGCTTTGATGAATGGAAACACAGCTGCTGCAAAGTGTCTGGCTTATGCTCAGATAACTCCAGCTGTAAATGTCACAAGTGCAGACAGTCTTCAGATTGATTGGCAGATAACTGTAAGCGGAAGCTGATTATGAGCAACACAGTTCTAGGAAACAAACAGGAATATACATTCTATCAGGAAACTCACGAAATTGAGCTTGATGATGATGAATGGATTGAAATGGAAGGTGAAATTGTTGATGAACAAAGTATAGTCGGTTTTAGAGAAACCTGTCCTAAAGCATCACAAAGCACAACTGTACAGATTGGCTTTTACTATAAACCGCCTGATTCTGAATGGTACTGGGATTATATGTACGGTGACCCATACAGACCAATTGTTCCTGTTGTATTCAGCTGCAACAATAATGGAAACCTTACGGAGTGCCTGAACCAGAGCTTTTTTGAAGTAGCTTTAAGTAATAGAAGCGAAGGCTGGGTTGTGATGAATGTAACACTGAAAAGAGCACTTGTGAAAAATGAAGTTGTTCTGTTTGGTGTTTATTCTGACCAGTTAGGAATTGCCGGAATTGATTGTGCGGATGCAGACAGCGTTTCCAGCTATTACTATTTTTCACATGCATACAGACAAAACTATAATTCGGCAATTGCTTATGTTTCTTCACAGGCTTTTATAAACCAACAGGGAAAAACAACCTGTGAATATTATCCGATGATTTACCTTGAATATGTGAACGCAGTTGAATCTGTTGCTTATACCAGAACTATACTTGGGAATGTGGGAGCTGCAACGGCAAACAGCAGGAAGGCTTTCTGGAAAAGAACGCTACTGCCTAACGGAAATGTATCAGCAAGTTTAAGTCGAAAAGTCGTTTGGAAAAGAACCGGAACTAGTAATAGTAATTTGGCGACCTTGATTTTATCACATAATAATCAGGTAAGAAGTATTTCTGAACAGAAAAGCTTTAGTGATTCAAATAATAACAGAATCAGTTTCATTAGAAGTTTTGAAAATTCAACAAGTCTTACTGCTACAAGTTCCAGGAAAGCTAGATTGAAAGTTGTGAAATCTGATAGCTTTAGTTTTTTAGATTCGGTTGAAAAGCTGCTTTTAATTATTCGTTCCTGTTTTTCTTATGCAGGTTCTTCAGAATCTTTAGAGCTTAGAGCTAATTATATAAGACAACCTAAATCAATAGTTGATGATGAAGAACAGATAACACGCTGGGGAGATAATTTTAGAAATGCAGTAGAGGTATTAGACTTTTCTGATTTGCCTTTTGCATCTCGCATTTTTTATAGAACTGTTACGACGGTTATGAATTTTTGGGATTGGCTTCGTGGAAAAATCCGCGAGGCTAATAATGTGATTACTTTATTCTGTCCTATTGCGACAGAGATTGAACTGGAATGCAGGATATGAAAAGACTTTATAAAAATAAATCTAAGCTGCGTTTGATGATTGATACAAAGTGTGATTTATCAGGATTCCAAACAGTTTCGATTATGGCAAAAAAGCCGGATGATACAGAAGTTATTTTTCCTGCAGTTGTAAAAGATATTGAGAATGGAATTATCTTTTATGACATTCAGGATGAAAATGATATAGATGTTTCGGGCTGGTGGACGTTCTGGCCGGAAGTAATTTTTGATGATGACAGAACAGCTTGCGGGCGTGCTGTGAAAGTGTTTGTTTATGAGAGCGGACGATGATTATATTCCTGTTGAGCTTTGGCATGAAGCTAAACAGTTTATTTCTGATATAAGCGATGATGTAAATATATTCCGCCAGTTCTGTGTATTCGAAAAAAACATAGAAGATGAGGCTGCAAAGTTTGCAGCCTGGTGGGATCTGGAGCGTTATACGCAAAAACCTCATTCGCTTATTTTGATTTATGAGAACTTGAAAAATATTTGGGATGAGGTTGGACAGTATGATATTCTGGATGGCTTTACAAAGCTTCAGAAAAAACTTGTTCTTCTCTACAGACTTTTAGAAGCTAATGGAATGACAGATGAGTGATAAGGTAAATACAAAAGGATTGAATGACAGAGAAAGAATCGCAATAGAAGAACTTAGCCGGGATCTGCGGGCTAATAAGTTTGTAAACGGTCAGATGCAGTTTACAGATATTACTAACCGCGATTACTTCTTAAAGGCATACGGAGATTCAATTCGTTATTGTATTACCTGGAACAAATTCTTGTATTGGAACGGCACTAACTGGGAAGTTGATAACCGCGGACGTGTTGAAGAAAAGGTCGTGAGTTTTATTCACCAGATGTACAGAGGCTTGAGAGTTATAAATGACAGAACTCTTGAAGCTGCGTTTGAAAAACATCTTATTAAAAGTGAAAGCTTTAGACGCATTCAGGCAATTGTTGGACTTTTGAAAATGAGCAGCGATATAAAAACTGAAGACTGGGAACTTGATTCTGATATTTATCTTTTTAATATCGAAGTGCTTACTCTTAATCTAAAAACAGGCAAAGCAAAGGAACCGAGCTGTAAAGATTTAATCACAAAAAAGAGCCGCTTTGTTTATGACAGGAATGCTGACTGTCCGATTTGGAAAATGTTTATCAACAGGATTTTTAATAATGATAAAGATTTGATCCATTTTATTCAGAAAGCTATGGGATATAGTTTGAGCGGTGATGTCAGCGAACAGTGTTTATTTATTCTGTGGGGAACAGGAGCCAATGGTAAATCAACATTCCTGAACGTACTGCATTTTTTGTTTGGGGATTATGCCTGCAGCACAATGATTGAAACCTTTATGAAGAAGAACTCTGAGCAAAGTAATGACCTGGCAAGATTGAAAGGTGCAAGACTTGTCACTACGAGCGAGATTGAACAGGGAAAGCCATTGAGTGAAAGCTTGATAAAACAGATTACCGGCGGCGATGAAATTACAGCAAGATTTCTTTATGGTGAATATTTTTCTTTTAAGCCGACATTCAAGATTTTTCTTGCAACGAATCATAAACCAAAAATCCGTGGAGCTGATAACGGTATTTGGAGAAGAATTAAAATGATTCCTTTTACCGTGACAATTCCTCCAGAGCAGAGAGATAAAACTTTGACTGAAAAACTGATTGCTGAGAATTCAGGAATATTGAACTGGCTGATTCAAGGCTATGCAATGTGGAGGAAAGAAGGACTGAAAGAGCCTGATGCAATAAGAGAAGCTAATGATGAATACAGAATGGATATGGATACTGTAGGAACCTTTATAAACGATTGCTTTGAGATGGATGCAAGTATGAAATGGCGGCTACCGAATCAGATGCTTTATCAAACTTATATAAAATGGTGCAATGTAAACAACGAGAGAATTATGAGTCAGAAATGGCTTACTATGAGAATGAGCGAGAAAGGATTTAAGAGAATGGTGTCTAATATAGGGCGCGTGTGGCTGGGACTGATTCGGAAAGTGGAATGGGAGAAGTAACTGTAGAGGACTCTCCCCCGAAGCAAAGAGTGTGAGGGCTGGACATCGGAGAGAGCTTTGGAGGCTGATTTACAATTTTACAAATATTCTTTTTATGAATTACTCCTGGTATTCTGTGTAATCGATACCAAACCGATTGCGGAACTGCATTATCAGTGTTCTGTCTTTACGGGCAGCAATTATATATTTTTCATTACACTCATCACAACAGCGATAGTATTCTGCATCACGTTTGTAATAAATTGGCCAGGTGCTGTTTCCATCACCATCAAATACAGAATTACAGAAGCAACAGAAATTTTTGCCTTCATCTGGTCGGAGTATTTCAAGATATGTTAGGTCATAATCTACAGGACCAGCATTAAAAGAATCCTGCATTTCAATTTTTATCTTGTCAAAAAACTTAACTGCTTCATCATAAGACATATCATTCATATCGATATAATATTTTCTAGATGACAGCGGAGTATCTGTATCACTTTCTTTATAGCTGTAAACGATACGATATTTTACAGTTTTTTTTGATGAATATATTTTTGCTTTTAAGGCACCATGAAAACTTGATGAATCAATAAGAGCCATATTATGAAGAACTATTATTCCTTTGTTGACGAGGATGAATTTTTTAATACTTTCAAGTTGTTCATTTGTAAGGCTGCATTTTTCACGTGGTTCTAACAGATGAGGATTTTCTATAGTCATACATAAAGGAACTTCTTTGTTTCCTGGATCTTGAAAGCGGATTACTTTTTCATATTTAACTATTCCATCTTCTGTAAGATACGGTTCTTTTTCCCAGCCTTCCGCACAACCACAGAAAAGACGACACGGAAGATTTAATTGTGGTAAATCTTCTGGCCAGATTGATGTAGAAAAGAAGCCAAATATTTCATAAAAATAAAGGTCTTTTATAACTTCATAAAAGTGCTCTAATAAGTTTTTGAACTCTGTTGCTATAGGTGATGTTTTATCTCCTAAACGTTCCCATTTCATTAAACTGATTTTTACTTCGTTGTAACAATCACAAATAAGAAAGGACGAGAATTCATCTACAATTGCAAATGAATCAAAAAGTTTTTTTATTGCTGTAACTTCTTCTTTGAAATCAGCTATTTTATTTTGTATAATAACTTTATCTGTAAGAGCAGAAAGAATTTTAACAAATGCTTTCGCTTTTTCTTCAAGAGAATCTTTCTTTTGAATTAATTCCTGGATAATTTGAACTTGAGAATTAACTGCTGTTTTTTCCTGTTCTTTAGTCATAAAATACAACCCTTAATAGAATTATTAATACTGCCAAGGTTGGCCAAGCGCATGACAGTTTATAACATTACCTATTTTGTTAGATGATGATTATGTGGAAAACGATCCAATTCTTTCATCTTCATTTCATAAGTATTGTCCGAAATTCTTTTTTGTCTATGCAGTTCTTCTAATTGAGCACGTACCATTGCAAGGTCTGCATAGGAATTGATTTCATACGAATGATTTGCCATGTGAAATACAGCCATAAAATTTCCTCCTATAAATAAGATTTCTAACCCTCGTCAGAGTTATGGAAATTAATTATTAACTCCCAATTTCTTGCAAGATGTTTTTATAATAATACAAGAGATTCTCAAAATATGAGAATAATTAGACTATTTTCTTTTTTTTAGGCTTTTTACATATTCTTCACAAACCATCTGAAGATCTTCGATTGAATTTTCTGTTCCACGAATGAAATTTGAAGCAATACGTATTGAAGTCCTATAATAAGTTTCTGGTATATCTTTTGATGTGTCTCTTGGAACTTCTGCATAATCAAGGTAAATTGCATTGATATGACGATGATAAAACTTACCATTTTCAGAAAGAAAATCAATACGTGTACAACCTGTGTCGGTCCAATCCAAACAATCATAAGTTTTCAGACGATTAAAATCTTCATAAAAGGAATCATCATCTTTATATCTAGACATAATACCGTACTCTTCTTTGCCGATTTCTTGTAAAATATCGCCACTACGAAAAGGGTATGGGATTGGTACATAGTCATCTTCATAACTTGGTTCTTCATTTAATTTTAGATAACGATACAATATATCCTTATCACGTTCACTGAATTGCCAATTGATTTTTGTAAGGTATTCGCGAACGGATTTTGAAGGAATTAATTCTATTATCTGAGCATTACTTATCATTCTCCTTATTCCTTTTCCTTAAAATGTTTTCTACAGGACTCCCATGCAGTTTTTGCAATTTCCCATTTGTTTTCTGTATTAGCCCATTCAAGAATCGCCTTTTTGTAAGCAACTGAAATCTCATATCCTTTGATTGGAACAATATCATCAATAGATTCAGGTTTCTTTTCTGTTAATTCAATGCGACCGATTAAATCATAATTGTTTTCAAGACCTTCCCTTACTTTATGCTTGTACGGAAAAAGATATAAGTTTGGTGTTGATAGAGCATCATCCTTGTTATAGATTAAAATTTGAACATTAAGTCCTTTCGGCAGTTCTTTTGTAGGAATATAAAGACCCAAACCATGGCAACATTGACTGGTATATTCTTTCTTAAAAAACAAAGACATGAAAAGATACCGGGGAAAACTTATATAATTTATCTGCGTTTTTCGTTTGTTTAAGAAATACATATCAAAGTCTTTGTCTTCATGAAAATCCCACATACTACAGGCAAGATAATTCAAAAAAATCTTAAAAGGGTTATTCCCTTTATAAGTAGCAAAATTATCGCGAATCCAAACATATAGTTTTGCAAATGGTTTATTACGTGGTTTAGCTTTTTTCATATTGGTTACCTCCTTATATCATTTTTAGAAGTGGAAGATTGTTCTGGAAATTTTTCATTAATTTGTCTTTGGATATCCATAACTTGTTCTTGTTTTTTTATTATTGCTTCTTTTATCTTGATTAAGTTTTGGGCTACAATTGAATTATCTTGATACTTCAGTAGTTCGGTTTGAATATTATCAATATAAGACTTTACATCTGCATTATTAAAATCTTCCAAACGTTTTGAAAAATCTTTGATAGCAGTATTATAATGGTCTTGTAATTTTATATTATCAGCGGTAATAGTTTTTTCTATATTAGATTCAAAATATTTCGAAACGTCTTTTGTCCAATTTTTCATCATTCTGGATGCAGTTTTTTTTCTTAAATTTGAAAAATTACATTCTACCAAATCTTCTGCAGCAGAAAGAATGTTGAATCTGTCTATTAGATTAAACAATCTACTAAAATTTTCTATTATGTAACCATAAGTGAAAGATAATTCTTTTTCACAAGTCATAGACATCCTCCTACAAAACTTCCGTCACTTTAATTGCAAAGTTTTCATCAACTACTACCAGCTCTCCCCAACCTAAGAGTTTTCCGTCTTTTACGATTTTAATCGGTTCACCCATGTATTCATCCAATTCCAGAATGCAGCCTTCGTTAAACATATAATCATCAGGCATAATACGACCGCCAAAGATTACTCTTGTATTGTAAAAATCAAGTTCTTTTCTTTCTTCGAGTTTGTCTTGATTTGTCACAATGCGAACACCACTGTTATCATCAATTGCAACAGCTTCACCATCACCGACATATTTGCCGTTTTTGTAAATATGCAGAGCGGTACCAGCAAGATGATTTAATTCATAAATGTATTTTTCTTTTAGAACCTCACCCTCTTCAAGGCGGAATCGTCCAGCTTCTACAATCGTGTTAGGTTCTGGATTAGGAAGAGGAATTATTTTTGAACCTGGCGAGACTGTAAAGAAGTTTGTTTTTCTAAGCGATTCAAAAAAATCTGCATTGAAAAACAAATTCATATAGGCTTCTGTTTTTTCAATTTTTACAACAAAAGTTATTAAAACTCCCATTTCAGTTGGCCAGATTACACTTGAAGTAAACTGAGGATTACATTCATATTTTACATCTGAAATTTCTGGAAGAGTCGAACCGACTTCATCAGAGAATGTTTCATGAAGAATTATTTCAAATGGTTTGTATATACAGTTGAGAAAAATCTTTTGTTCAAGACCATTAGGTTCATGATTCTTCTTTAACTGGCTGTTTAGAAATCCTTTGTAAAAAAGAGCCGGATCTACTGCTAAAATTCCTGCACCTTCATTCCACTTAAAAGAGCAGAAAGGAAGCGGTGTTGGAATTGAACGAATAAATTCTTCACAAGTCAACTGATCAACAGATGCAACATGAATACTTGCATTAATGTCATATTCCGTTGATAAGAACCGACGTAATTCTTTTGCATATATTTCTGAAACATTTGAAATGTCTCGAAGTTCAAGACGGGAAAACTTATCGGGACGTTTGAAATCATAAATTTTGATTTTGCGGTGGTCTCGGACAGGTGAAAAATCTTCTTCACCAGCTTCGATTGCTTTTAAGAGTTCATCAATATTTTGTTGAGAGAGTATTTCTGAATGTTTTCTAGCTTCTGCAATTTTCTTGTCCAATTCTTCTTTTGTCATATCTGCCCCCTGTTTATGGCATAATAATACAATACGTTGTTCTCATTTTTTGAGAATACTTACAATTTCACTTGTAGTTTCAGAAAATGATTTTTGCTTTCACAATCTCTTTTCATTATTAGATGAATTCTTTCTTCACTAATTCGTTTATCATAGCAATTCAATACAAACTCATAGTGATCTTCAATTATTCTAAACCAGCGTTCAATTTTATTCATAAAAATCTCCTACTAGTCGTTTTTTACTTTTTCTCATCTTCTATCATAAATTCTTCAAGAATTGAGTCTTTTTCTACCTTAGAAAGTACTTCTGAATGGTACTTTCCAGATGCAATTTCATCGAGAAGCAAATTTATATCTTTATCTGTTAATCTACTGACAATTTTTTCTACAAGTTTCATTTTACAAAATCCCTATAAGTTCCTGTTTTCTTCGCACTAATTTCCACCCATGGAGCTTTGTGTTCTGTCTTTGGAGTCGGGGCACCATACCTGAAGCCAAGTCCGCCAAAATCTTCAAAAAATTTTTTTACAATCAACATCGCTTCTTCTTTACAGTAAGTACTCACGATTGCGTTGAATTGCCAATCAGGATATTTATAACGAGTTACAACGAACTTCCAATGTTGTTTCTGAGGAACTGAATAATTTGTCCAACCAGCAAAATGTTCAATCAGTTCACGACCAAATCCTATGTCAATAAAGCATGGAATACAGTTGTTATGATTCACAAAAAGATTTTCAGCAAGCTGGTCATACCAGAGATTTTTTTCTTCTTCACTAAGATTTTCATATCCAACAGTAGCACTTACATTCAGTTCTAAGGCTGCAGCTTTAACCTGTTCTTTTGTTTTGAACCGTCCTTCCTTAATTCCTTTTTGTAAAGCGTTCATTTTGACACCTAAAGACATAAGACTCATATCAGCCTCCTGTTTATGGCTTAATGATACTACACGACATTCTCATTTTTTGAGAATGCTTACAATTTCATCTTTATACTGCATAATAGAACTGCTTTCTTTATTAATAATTTGATATAAATAATGCCATACTTTCAATTCACTACTAAGGAAAAGACGAAATTGTGGCCATTGATTTTCATAGATTTTTTTTAACAATTCAATATACTTTTCTATCATTCCTTTTATTTTAGAAATCTGTAAAACATATGATTCATCTACTTCTTTTTCAAAAAGTTTTATTCTGCCGATAACTTCAGATTTTTTTATTTCTTCATTGCAAAATAAAATGTATTCATTTTCATCAGAACTTGCGTTTTCAAAAGACTTAATCAAGTTTTCGTGAAAAGTCGATATTGTTTCTTTGCGGAAATTACTTTTTTCAATTCTTTTTATAGATGTATAAACTTCTTTACCCCAATTTCGTCTAGAGATTAGTTTTTCAATAAACCCTTTTTTTGTTTCATCAATTCCTTGTAAAGCTATATACACACCGCCCCTTGCAATAAGTTCGCCATAAAAAGAAAGTATCAGATCAATATCCATTTCGATAATACTAAGTTTTTCATCAATCATGCTCATAAAAAACACCTCATCAACTTATTTTCACTCAAACTATAACATCCGACATTCTCATAAAAGTTGCAGAATGGTGTCGGGTGTAATACATATCCTTATTTTATAATACCCTTTGGATCCTTCTGGATTATTTTCATTCCGTATTTCCAACTTGGTGGTTGATTAGGATTTCTTGTATATTCGTATTCTTTTTCTGCTATTTTAGCATACATAAATTTATTATCGATTTTCTGATTTACTGCACCTTCAATTGAATAAAACCATTCATGAGTTAATTGATAATTTGAACCATGATATGAAGAATACTCCAGAATCTTTGCATATTCTTCATCAAAAGCATGAATTAAATTGTTCCAATTAGTCATGGTTGCATGCTCAGCTTCTTCAAATGTAGTAAAGATAGGCAAAAATGATGGCATCCATTCAAAAAATAAATGATTAAAGTTTCCAGAACCCACTAGTAAATCATCCCACCATTCTATTGTCTGTTCAGGGTCATTTTCAAAAAAAATATGTCCAGCTTTAATTACATAAAATTTTTCTATAAGCATAAGCTACTCCTCAAACTCAGGTTTTTCCAAACAATATTTAACTCTTAATTTAGACATTTTTTCTTGTTTCTCCTCTCTTTCTTTGTCATTTAAGCAACGGTATTTTAATGGTTCAACAAATTTTTCGTGGCATTCATCGCAGGCACGGTTAAAGACGCAATCTTTATCGCTCATATAATTTAATGGATAAATATCTTTCCCATGACCTTCAACTTTTTTACCACAGAAAAAACATACTGCCTCTGTCTTTCTATATCCAAATCTTTGCCCAATAGGTTTAGGCGCATATAAATCAAAATATTCTGTGTAATATTCTGATTCAATTTTTACAAAGGAGTTATAACCTTCATCAGAAGGTTGTGAAAGAAGATGTCGTACCGGTTCACAACCCATTTCGGGATTTACACCAGAATAAGTATCATGCTGAACATAATACCAGGCTTCAAAAATATTTTCTGCAAAACCTACAAAATGCCACTTTATTTCTTTTTTATCAGGATCTTTTTCGTAAGAGCTTTCTGATAATTCTTCTTCCGGAACTGAATATGGCAAAGCTGATGAAAAGGTTGATAATGCATAAATCTTAAATGGCATTGTCAGTTCAACCTGATTTTTGAATTCCCAAATTACGTCTACGAAATGTTTTTTGTCTTTTACTACATCATTAATTACTGACTTTAACAAACAAAGAATTCTATTTATTTCAATGAATGCTTCTGTTCTTAGACGAGTATTCTCAGCTGCTTCTATATCAAAGTGTCCGTATAGATTTTCGTCATAACAGAAGCATTGATTTTGAAAATCTTTTCTAAGCTGGCTGTATTCCTTTATATATTTTTTTAAATCTTTAACAGAACTTGCTCCAGAATAAGATGATTTAATTTTATGGTGTTCATTTACTTTTCGATTTTTTAATCTGATGAGAGTCTCAATACAGTTTTTAAGTGACTCATTCAATTCATCAAATGAAATCTTCAAATGTCTTTCTTCAAAATCTGCCATAGAATACTCCAATTAATTTATATATTTTAGATTTCAACAAATTCATTTTTTTGCATATTCAGAAAAAGCTCTGTACTCCCAGCTATAATTCCACCATCAATGCTTATTGTTAATTCATACTTTAAGTTTACGTTTGATTGTTCTACAGAATCTGGTACAAGCATTAAATTAACATCTGACAAGATTCTTAAAAAAGTGGTTTTCTGTTCTAGTGTTTTTTCTTTTTCAGTATCTTCAATGTAATATGGCAAAATAATGCAAACATTAAGCTCCAGGGCAAGGCGCTTCAATTTCTGAACAATTGTTCCAAAACGTTCTTTTCTGGGTCCTATTTCTTTCTCAAGAGGAAGGGCATTTAAAGTATGGATAAAGATTACTTTTAAATCTTGAAGGTTGCACTGGCGGCGTATTGCATTACATAAAGATTCAAAATCCATTAAATGACATTCTTCTGCAATAAATCTGGCAGAACTGATATTTAATACTGAATCCTTGATTTTTTTATTCATTTCGTCTGATAAAAAATTCATTCTTATTTTGCCATAATCAATTCTGCTTGCATAATGTAATAATTGCATACCTATTTCATCAAAACCTTCTTCATAAGAAAACAATGCACACGGAATGTGAGATTTTAGGAGCATATTATTAAGAATACAATATGGAATGCATTTCCTTCCGAATTCATAACTGCTTATTGTTACTAACTGACCTGGATAAAAACCTCCGGTTAAGTTATCTATATATTGGTAACCTGTCTTAAAGCCCTTGTATAATTCCGGGTGTTCTTTACGATTAATAACTTCCATCATAAGAGCTTTTGCATCCATAACTTTGTGATCCATAATATACCCCCTTAAGCTGTGAATCCAATCTTATGTTCGCTTGAATCGCTTTCTTCCTGCCACTGCTTTTTCTTTTCTGACTGAAGCTTCTTAAGTTCTTCAAGTATGTATTCTGTATTTACATCATCCTGATTCATAAAGCGGATACGGCTTGAAAGAGCACCAAAATCACCAGGTGTTACGCTTTCCATATCTTCCAATTCTTCAATTTCTTTGTTTGAAAGATGATAAGCAGGGAAATATTTTTCGAGCATGATTTTAATTCCCTCAAACTTCATCGGCTTGAATTCTACAAGCATATGGAAACGACGCTGCATTGCAGGATCCATTATGTTACGAAGGTTTGTAGTACAGATAAGGATGCCTGAAAATTCTTCCATCTGTGTAAGGAATTCATTTACTGTTGTACGTTCCCAGCTGCGCTGTGCTTGATTTCTGTCATAGAAGAAACTGTCTGCTTCATCAAAAAGAAGAATTGAATCTGTTGCTTCGGCTTCGGCAAAGGCATCGCGGATATTCTTTTCATTCTGACCTACATACATTCCCAAAATATCACTAGCACGTTTTAGGAGAATTGGCTTTCCAAGTTTTTCTGCAATATAACGTGCAAGTTCTGTTTTTCCGGTTCCGCTTAATCCATAGAAAAGCATTCTGATTCCACTTTCTGTACCCTTATTCTTTTCTGCAAACTTAGCAGCATTATTTACCATTTCTACAATCTTTAATGGATTCATACTTGCATTCAAAACACGCGGATCATATTCGGCTTTGACTGTTTCGCGCATTTTTGTTTTTCCGTTGAGAAGTAAAGAGTTTTCCTTCATTACAATGTTTGCTTTACGGAGTAATACTTCTTCATCTTTACATTTCATTCCTTCGATCGTTTTTACAATGTTATCTACGCTTTGGCCGGTAAGATGATATTTATCGAATAATTCGAGGATATGAGTTTTTACATCTTCTGAAAGTTCCAGCGTATCGATTTTTGTTTTTGCAATTGCATGAAGCTGTGTAGCCGGCATTGATTCAAACTTAATGCTGAAAGTAAAACGACGGCGTGTTGATTCATCAATCTGGTGATAGTGATTGATAATGTAGATTACCTTGTTTTTATTATTTTCCAGCATCTTGTTAATTGTGCCTTTTGTTTCTGTTGGTTCTGGTCCAAAGAATGAAAAATTAATAGTCTTTATCAGTGAATCAGCTTCATCTACAATTAAAACAGAATCTTTGCGTTCCATTGCAAGAAGGCAAACAAGACGACCGAGAATATTATTTTTCTTTTCGGCTTCTGCTTCATTCTTAAAAATGTATACATTCTTACCTGTGTTTTTTCCAAGTGATTTAGCAAGCTCTGTTTTTCCGCTTCCTGGTTTGCCATAAAAAAGGAGAGAGACCGGATTATTGCCTTTTAATAAATCAGAACAGATTTCAAGGGAATCTTCTTTAACAGCAAATGTATCAAGTTTATAGGCATTGCTGCAGTCCTGAACTTTTAGCAAATCACTGAAATATGGCTCAATGCTTTGAGATTCAATACATTCATTTAATGAAGAATCATAATCTCCATCTGAATCCAAAAAGCCAAAAGTTTTTAATTTCTGGTCGCTGCGAAGCATGTAAGAGATATTTTTTGGACTTGTACCAACCAGTTCAGGCATACTGCTTTTTATTTCATTTTCACGTTCGCGTTCTATATCATGTAAATCTTCATTTGTATCAAAACGGCATTTGATTAAAAGATAGCGAGCTTCTTCTTCTGACAAATTTACATTGTCCATAAGGAATTTTGTTTTAGAAATATCAAATATTGATTTCTGAACTTTTTTGGAAATTGATAACTTGTCGGTTAATACAAAATCTTGATCATCACTGAAAACTGTTGTATTGATGATTGAAGAAAAAATTGGTTCTTCAGTTGCAACCATTACACGATGCAGATTAATTACTATTTCATCACCATTATCAAAATGGCGCATAGCACGTTCAACTTTTTTGTCCTGTTCATACTGATATGGAATATCATAATCATCGAAAACCATTTCTTCTGTTGCCGGATGTGACAGTAATTTTAGTTTTTTTGATTTTTCGAGATTATGGATTTCTTTAGAAAGAACATTATTAAGCCGTTCTTGTTTATCAAGTTTATCTACATTATCGAGAAACAATTTAATTGCTTCATCATTGTCTTTCATGATTGTCTGATTTGAAACATCTTCAAAAATGTTATAAAGATAGTAGCAAAGTGCATAAGGTTCATCCTTTGTATAAGTAATAGATGAGTTCATTTTTTTACCGCGTCTTTTTCTCATTGCCTGTGCAAGAGTATATGCCATAATAACACCTCCTGTGTTCTTGTTTGTTTTAATTGATAAATCCTAAATGTGGCTCTATAATATAACTTGGCATTCTCAAAAGATGAGAAAATGGATGTGATATGAAAGAATTTTTAGAAAAAGAATTGGATAAACTCAAAATGCCTAGGGGTGAACGTAAATACCTTATTGAAGAATTTGTTGAGTGGCGGTGGGAATTATTTGAAGAAGACTTTGAGAAAGAGCATGGTCGTAAGCCTACAGAAAAAGAAAGCAAACAATTTGTAAAAGAATATATAGAAGAGAATGCTGAATATAGAAAACCTGCAATGAGACAGGTAGAAAAAGAAAGAGGTCAAATACAATGTCTTTTATATGCATTACGCAGGGATCAAAAAAGGCTTACGGTTGAGGACATGTCAGATCTATTAACAAGGAATGGGTTTCCCAAGGGCTCAAGTGTAAAGACAATTTACAAAAGAATAATTAAAGAGTTGGCAGAATATAATATTAAAAAAGGAAGCGATGGCAAATATTATTATGATAATGCATTTGAAGAACAGAATACAATTTCAAGTCCTTCTGATTGTTATAAAGATGAAGATCAAAAGCTTTATAGAATAAAATTTGAAAAAGATTCTTATGCATGGCTGTACGCAAAAGAGCGTATTTGGGGTAACAAACAAACAATAGAAGAAACAAAAAAGGAATGTATTTTATCTTTTGAAGCAAACCAATTTAAATCAATTCTTCGTTGGACTTTAGGCTGGGGAGATGAAGCTGAACCTATAGAACCTGAAGAATTAGTTGATGAATGGAAAAATAAAATTACTAAAATGATGCAGAAAATATAAAATACTGTAACATTTTCCCCGTGCCCCTTTTTGTTAAAGCTGAGCTGAAAGTGTAGTGCCCGGAGTAGGCATAGATTCTTGAAATAAATAATCTTTCGTCTGAAACAGTAAAAAACTGTAGTAAACTTCACATAAAAAGGCATTGTGTAGCAAAAGTGTAGTTAGTTTCGGTAAGTTTTGAATACTTTTGATAAACTTTGAATGATTTTGAATAAGCTCTTTTTTTAAATTTTTCTTGCACTACACATTTAAAAAAGAATTAAAATAAATTTTATATGTCATATAAATATATTTATAAACAATATGCAGTTTTACAATGTGTAGTGTTGATTTTGTTTATTCAAAATTAAACTTTTTTGACCGCTGCGCGCGCTCCCCCCTCGTTTTTGAAAATCATCGTGCCGCCGTAAAACGGCGGACTGGAAGAATCAGTGCGGAGCGAAGACGGCTTTTCAAACTCAAGCGTTTGCGAAGCAATCGCAAACTTTTGAAAGCTGTCTGAGCGGAGTTTTTCAAGATGAATGTTTCCTGGAAGAAATCATTTTGTCCGAAGGACCATACCGAAGTGTTATCATTTTTTCAGAAGGTATACGGAAGGAGCAGTCTTGCTCAATTTCAAGTGGCCGCGTAGCGGGCACAAGCTTATGGCAAGTCTGCGACTGGAGCTGGAAGTTCCATCAATTCGTGGAGCGACGGGAGCGTGCTTGCACGCGACCAGAGCGTCATCTGCAGGCACAGTAACTGAATGAGAAGAAGCTCAACGCGAAGAACGGCGGCAACACGGATGTTGCCGCCTTGCCGATTGAGCGCAGCCTTCTGGGCTGTGCGATTGAGGCAAAACTTTTCCCATACAAAAAGAGTTCCCGAAAAGCCGCCCTTGTAGAACCAATGTAGCATCTTAAAACTGCGGGACAACTGTAATGTTGAGTAAAAAGGGTGCCCCCTGTCCCCCCTAAGCTTGGATTACATACCTTATTTTTTTGGGAGGGGGTAAGAGGGGTTCTTAGGGGGGAAAGGGGGAACACTTTTTGCGTGCCCGCAGTTTTAAGTTGCGGACTCTTAGATGACACTTCTTCGCGATGTACCAGTGTTTCTTTAAGATTTAGTCTGGCGGCTTTCTCTGCCATAACCCATACAACAAAGGCCCACCTGCGGAAACAGGCAGATGCAAAAAGCGGAGGGTCCGCGTAGCGGTACCGTAGCGTTTGCAGCTGACTGTGCTTTCATTGCTTACTTGCGAGCTTGGACAAAGGCCACCGTGCGAGCTTACTAGTAAATGCAAACAGTGTGTGAACGAATGAAGCGCAACGAAGTGGAGCTGAATGAGTGAACACTCTGTTTGCTACCTTCACTTACCAATGCACAGAACCTGATTACCGACAAATGTAGTGAGCGGAAACGGTACGCAGTACGGTTGGAGCGAACGGCTCTAACCGATGCCTTTTTATTTATGCGCTCATGATGTCGTTCCAGGTTACCTGCATGATG
>JAEEGH010005692.1_pt1 | contig 31094 bp, 15 predicted proteins | sample 9134181 | NCBI WGS metagenome assembly JAEEGH01 (sample SAMN16246544, study PRJNA631951) | gut metagenome | biome: gut microbiome; feature: rumen; material: DP-attached | host: Bos | place: Iran: Karaj | collected 2018-10
CCTGCAAAATGACTATTAGAGCATTTTCTCAAGCCGATTTTTGCAAAAACCTTTTGAATCGCTCAAAACGCCCTCTGTTCCTATATTCAGACCATGACGCAGCCTGCAAAATGACTATTAGACCTCATATTTTTCTTGTGGTATGGAAGTATTCGCTTGATATTCTGCATATTGTATTGAATAAAAAAAGGTTAATAACCGTTTTATACTGTTTTCCGTCTCGATGACCGATATAGGCTCGGTCGTTATTCCCTCGCTCCTTAGTCCTCAGTTCTCCCATCGTTCTCCCATCGTTCTCCCATTTCAGAAGGAGAACTGAGGTAGAACGGAGGTCGAAGGGTGGATGACCGAGCGGATCAGGGACAGTGCGAAAAGGGCTTTTCGGTTAAAGAAGGATTTCTATTCTCCGAACGACCGATTTGGAATAAAAAAAGCGACAAAATCAACTGATTTTATCGCTTCTGTACCGCATACCAGAGTCGAACTGGTGATCTACTGCGTGAGAGGCAGTTGTCCTGGACCACTAGACGAATGCGGCTTTTTACAGGTGATTTCTCTTTCGAAATCGAGTGCAAAAGTACAACTTTTTTCCGATATGGTAAACTTTTTGCAATATTTTTTTTGAAATAAAATTATTACTGATTATTATACAATATTTTACATATTACTTTTTTCACTTCATCCACTTAAATCCAGCCTACAAAAAGGAATCCACATACCTATTTTTATCAAAAATCGGCATAGTTTGAATGTTCGATTTCTTTCCCTTTGGATTGTAAGAAGCACAAAACTTCCCTGTAGAAAAGCTATCGGGAAGCTTTGTGCTTATGTTTTTGTTTCTTTTAAAGATTAAAGGTTCGTTTCACGGTTTTACACTTTAAAAGTGCGCACACCTTTTAAAGTTCAACCTTTCTAACCTTTCAGACCTTTTACGCCATGTTGTGGAAAACGTTGACGACATCATCGTCGTTTTCGAGACGCTCGATAAGGCCGTTGACATCTTCCTGTTCCTCGGGCGAAAGCTCGCGCATGGTGACAGGTATGCGCTCAAATTTGAAAGATTTGATTTCAAAACCCTTGTCCTCAAGAAACTTGGAGATAGGTCCATAGTTCTTGAAGTCGGCATAAATCATTATCTCATCCTCGTCGCGGAACACTTCATCAATGTCATAGTCGATGAGTTCCAGTTCCAGTTCGTCCATGTCGGTGCCTTCTTTGTAGGCCACGACGAAGGAGCATTTGCGCTCGAAGAGGAAATCGTTCATACCCATGGTTCCTAATTCTCCTTTGCCACGCACAAAGGCGGCACGGATATTGGCAACTGTGCGGGTGGGATTGTCGGTAGCTGTCTCCACAACGAAAGCGGTGCCGTGAGGACCTTTTCCGTCGTAAACAACTTCTTTGTAGGCGGATTTGTCCTTCTCGGTGGCACGCTTGATAGCACGCTCGACATTCTCCTTGGGCATGCTCTCGCTTTTGGCTGTGGCCATAAGGAGTCGCAGACGGAGGTTGCTTGAGGGGTCAGGGCCACCGGCAATGACGGCCAATTCAATTTCTTTACCAATCTTAGTAAACGTGCGGGCCATGTGTCCCCAACGTTTCAGCTTACGTGCTTTGCGGTATTCAAACGCTCTTCCCATAGTTGTTGAATTGAGAATTGAGATTTGAGAATTGAGACCTACTTGGACAAAATCCTCATTTTCAATTCGTGGTTATTATTCTTTTAATATTGTTCTTACTTGTTTTTATTGCTGTTGTTAACAAAGATATCAGTCCCTCCACCTTGCTATTTATTGATGCAAATTCTTCCGTAAAAAATTCAGTATGCTCTTTGAGTATAAGATGTTGTCTTTCACGAATGCGCCAGACTACTCAATTCTCAAATCTCAATTTGGAAAGGAATTCAACGCAGTCTTCGAAGGTTTTGAAGGTATGTTCTTCTGGAACAACGGAAGGGATGACATTGAGGGTGCGAAGCATGTACATGGGCTGCGGCTGGATGATGGTCATTAGAACCATTATTCCACGCGCTTGAAGGTCTTTGATGGCTGTCTCCATAGCATAGAGACCAGACTGGTCCATGAAACTTACGAGTTTCATACGGATGATAACCACTTTGGCATCGGATGGGACATCTTCCATCACCTCTTTAAACTTATTAATGGTTCCGAAGAATATCGGGCCGTTCAGACGCTGGATGTATATGTGCTGGCGCATCTCGTCGGTTATACCGCCTTCGTCGTGCCATGGCACAGTTTTATCAAAGTTAGGCAGACCCGGACTGGGCAAACCCTTGTGGATATCAGCAGATGACATCGTAGACGAACTATAGCCCCCTTCGACAAGGTCGCTGGCACGTTTCATAAAAAGCACGCAGGCTATGACCATACCGATGCCTACAGCAGTGAGAAGGTCAACAAAGACGGTGACGAGGAAGACAACAATAAGTACCACTGCATCGGCCTTAGGAATCCTGAGTAGGTCTTTGAAGCCTTTGAAATCAATGATGCCCCAACCGACAGTGATAAGGATACCTGCAAGAACCGAAAGGGGTACATACTTGACTAAACTACCCAAGCCAAGCAGAACGGCGAGCAGCAGAAGGGCGTGAATCATACCACTGATCTGGGTGCGTCCACCGCTCTTGACATTGACAACGGTACGCATAGTGGCGCCTGCACCGGGAAGCCCACAGAAAAGACCAGCAATAGCATTGCCAATGCCTTGACCAATAAGTTCCTTATTACTATTATGCTTGGTTTTGGTGATATTGTCGGCAACCACAGAGGTGAGCAGGGTATCAATAGAGCCCAGGCCAGCCAATGTGAGGCCGGGAATGATGGCAGCTTTGAGGACACCAAGCCAATTGACAGAAGCCATGTCAAGGCCGGCCTTGGCAAAGAAAGGCAACGGAAGGCCCGAGGGGATGTCGCCAATGATGTATTTACCGTCAAGATTGCAGAAAAGGGACACCACCGTCATGACGATAAGAGCAACAAGGGTGGCTGGAACTTTCTTGGTAATGAGCGGGAAAAGGTAGATGATGGCAATGGTACCAAGACCCAACAACAGGGCTGTAACAGAAATGCCTTGAGAGACAGCCTCGGGAATGCCCATGAGAAGGTCTATCATGGTTCCTGAACCTTTGAGACCCACCAAAGGATAGATTTGCTGAAGGATGATGATGACACCGATGCCACTCATGAAACCCGACAAGACAGGATAAGGAATGTAACGAATGTATTTGCCCAACTTGATAACGCCGAAAAGTATCTGAAAGAGACCACAGAAAATGCCTGCAAGGGACATGCTAATGAGCACATCGGCAAGGCTGCCGCCCGAAGAAGCCCATACCCCACCAATGAGGGTGGCGGTAACTACAGTCATGGGACCGGTAGGTCCGCTAATTTGACTATGGGTGCCACCAAAGAGTGCGGCAAAGAATCCTAACATGGTAGCTCCGACAATGCCTGCCAGCGCACCCATCGAGGCTGCAGTGGGGTCATTGACACCACCGAAAGCTTGAATACCGAAAGCAAGGGCAAGAGGCAACGCAACAATACCGGCAGTAATGCCTCCAAAGAGATCGCCCTTAATGTTATTGGTCTCTATAAATTTCATATAAGTTATTGTTTCTTAAAGATAAATTAAAATATTACACTGAATAAATGAAGTTGCAAATTTACATAAATAATTTTGATTACGAAAAAGTTGAACTACCTTTTCACTACACGACGAACCACATTGCCTTGAGTGAGGAACAGACGAAGTGTATAACTTCCCGCTGGTAAATGAGAGATGTCAATAACGTTGGTATTATGGAATGCAGCAACTCTTCGACCCAAACGGTCAAAAACCTCGACTTTGACCACATCATCAGCCGAAATAGTAAGCTGACCGGTTGTGGGGTTAGGATAGAGAGTTACTTCACTAAGCACCACTTCATCTGGAACACCTATTCCATCATTAATGGTGAGCTGCAATACAATGATACTGTCGCATCCGTTGGACGTCTGACCTGAATAATAATACTCGCCACTCTGTGTGTATGTTTGGCCATTCCAATAGTAGCTGTTTGTGGCAGTGGCAACTACAGTGTCATAATAGCTATAATAGATAGTCAAATGTAGTTGGAGAATACTGTCACAGCCGAAGGATGAGTGTTCGACATACTGCGGTGAGGTTGTAGACACCGTGTAGAGGGAATCATACCATGAATAGCTGTCGCATGCAGTGTCGAAAACAGCAGTGTGATACGAGGTATGGATGCTCAGTATAAGTGTGTCAACACTATGGCAGCCAGAGTCATTGATATAGGAATGGGTATAGGTGCCGGAAGTGTTGTATTCATTGCCAATCCAATTATAGCTGTCGCAAGCATCCTGATTGAATGAATTGAAAGTACCATGATTGATTGTCAACATCAGACTAACGACACTATCGCAGCCATGCGAGTCAGACAAAGTATATGTCGCAGTGGAATTACTTGCCGTATACATGATACTATCAATCCATCTAAGGCTGTCGCATGCAGAAACGACATCGGTGACGGAGCTACTATTGTAAACAGTGAGATGGAGCGTGACAATGCTGTCACACCCATCGGCATTGAGAAGATAACAGACTGGTGTTGAGGTACTGGAGGTAAAGGTATTTCCATACCATGTATAACTATCGCAAGCAGTCTGAATATCAATACCTGTACTGCTGTGGTTAAGAGTAAGGTGGAGCGTCACCAGGCTATCACAACCAGCTGTGTTCAATATAGTATGCTGAGCAGTGTAATTATCCTCTGTGTACGTATTTCCGTCTATCCAGTAATAACCATCGCATGCTGTTTGAGTGTCAATACCACTGCTACTATAGTTTATCGTAAGATTAAGGTTTACAATGCTGTCACAACCTTCTGTATTAACGGTTGAGTAAACGGGGTCGGATGTACTGGCAGTATATGTGTTGCCGTGCCACGAGAAGCTATCGCAAGCAGCCTGGCTTTCGATAGTATGGCTGCTATGACGAATGCTAAGTTGAAGAGTTACAACACTATCACAACCTGCTGCATTGGTCAGGAACCATGTTGGTGATGAGGTACTTGATCGATAGGTCTGACCATGCCATACAAGGCTATCACAAGCTGTCTGGACATCAGCAAAGAGCGTGCTGTTGTTTATTGTAAGATAGAGCGTATCCACATTGGTGCAAGAAGAGTAGAGACTGTGATTATAGGTATAAACACCACTGCTCGTATAAACATTGCCATTCCAGTTGTATCCATCGCATGCCACTACATGGAAAGATGTATCGTGTTGGGCATTTACAATCAGGTGCAATGTATCAGTACTGGCACAGCCTACAGCATTGGTGTAATTGTATGTATATACACCATCGGTTGTGTAGGTGATTCCATGCCAAAGGAAACTCTCGCATGCAGCCTGGTGATAACTGTCATGGGTACTACGATTTACAATAAGATTGAGGTTAACCGAACTATCACACCCTTCGGTGGTGCTGGTAAGATAAATGGGAGTGTTGGTGCTGGAGACATAGGTGACACCATGCCATGTGTAGTTATCACATGCATTGATGTTCTCTGTCACAAACTGGGAGTAATTGATGATTAAGTGGAGTGAAACAACACTGTCGCAACCAACAATATTTTGTGTGGAATAGGTAGGAGTATTCGTAGATGAGGAATAGGTGGCATTGTGCCAAGTGTACTGATCACATGCAGTAATATTTTCTGTAACATGACTGCTGTAATTAATCGTTAGATGGAGGGTTACGATGCTGTCACATCCAGAGGCGTTTTGTTCAGCATATGTAGGTGTGATTGTTGAAGAGGTATAGTTATGCCCGTGCCACCTGTAGCTGTCGCATGCAGTGATGGTTTCCGTGCCAGTATTGCTGTAATTAATAGTAAGGTGGAGTGTCACAATACTATCACAACCAAAGACATTTTGTTCTGTGAAAACGGGGACATTGGTACTTGCTGTGTAGGTTTGACCATGCCATGTGTACTGGTCGCAGGCTGTTTGGTTGTCGGTACCAGTATTGCTGTAGTTGATTGTCAGATGGAGCGTTACAACACTGTCGCAACCTGAAACATTCTGTTCGGTGAAAGTCGGTGTATTAATGCTTGCAGTGTACATATGTCCATGCCATGTATAGCTGTCGCAAGCCGTTATTGGCTCAATTCCCGTATTACTATGGTTCACTGTAAGATGAAGTGTTACAACACTGTCACAACCTGCAACATTCTGTTCAGTGAAAGTGGCATCCGTGGTGCTTTGGGTATATCGAATGCCGTGCCATATATATTCATCACAAACAGTCTGTGTCACTATTCCAGTATTACTATAATTGACTGTCAAATAAAGAGTATCAACATTGGTACAAACAGAACCTGGTTGGCTATGGTCGTATGTATACACACCAGAGAAGGCATACTCTTCTCCATTCCAACGATAGCCATCGCATGCTACCACATAGTAAGATGTATCATCGTGAATGCTCACATCCAAATGCAATGTATCAGTACTGGCACAACCATCTGCATTTGTATAATTATATGTATATATTCCACTGGAAGTATAGCTTTGATTGTGCCAAGAATAGCTCTCACAAGCATCTTGATAGTATACATTATGGGTACCATGGTACAGGGTTAGGTGCAAAGTCACTACACTATCGCATCCCATAGCATTTTGCTCGGTATAGGTAGGTGCATGAGTACTTGATACATATGTATGGCCGTGCCACGTATAACTATCACACGCTGTTTGCGATTCAATACCTGTATTACTATAATTGATTGTCAGGTGCAACGTAACAACGCTGTCGCAGCCAACTATGTTCTGTTCTGTATATGTTGGTGTGTTAGTAGAAGATGTATAAACTCGTCCATGCCATGTATACTCGTCGCATGCCGTCTGTGTCTCAACTCCAGTGTTGCTGTAATTGATTGTCAAGTGCAATGTCACAACGCTGTCACAACCTGCTGCATTCGTCTCCGTATAAGTCGGAACACTCGTACTGGCCATATATGTGGTACCGTGCCACGTGTATTCATCGCAGGCTGTCTGGTTCTCTACTCCAGTGTTGCTATAATTGATTGTCAGATGTAATGTCACAACACTATCGCAACCTGCCGCATTCGTCTCCGTATAGGTCGGGACGTTTGTACTGGTTGTGTATGTAATGTCATGCCAGACAAATTCGTCGCACGCTGTCTGTACCTCGGTTCCCGTGTTGCTATAGTTGATTGTCAGGTTCAATGTCACAACACTGTCGCAACCTGCTGCATTCGTCTCTACATAGGTCGGAGTAGTTGTACTTGTTGTGTATGTATCGCCGTGCCATGTGTATTGGTCACATGCTGTCTGAATCTCAGTTCCTGTATTGCTATAATTTATTGTCAAGTTCAGCGTAACAACGCTGTCGCAGCCTGCTGCATTTGTCTCTACATAGGTCGGAGTAGTTGTACTTGTTGTGTATGTATCACCGTGCCATGTGTATTGGTCACATACTGTCTGAATCTCGGTTCCTGTATTGCTATAATTTATTGTCAAGTTCAGCGTAACAACGCTGTCGCAGCCTGCTGCATTCGTCTCTGTGAACTGCGGCTCTGTTGTACTGGACGTGTATACCACATCATGCCAAATAAACTCGTCGCAGGCCGTCTGTATATCGGTTCCCGTGTTGCTGTAGTTGATTGTCAGATTCAATGTCACAACGCTGTCGCAACCCATCGCATTCGTCTCTATATAGGTTGGAGTAGTTGTACTGGCGGTATATGTATTACCATGCCATGTGTATTCGTCGCAGGCCGTCTGTATATCAGTTCCTGTGTTGCTATAATTGATTGTCAGATTTAATGTCACAACACTGTCGCAGCCCGCCGCATTCGTTTCCGTATAAGTCGGGGCATTTGTACTGGTTGTGTATGTAATGTCGTGCCATGTGTACTCATCGCAGGCCGTCTGTACCTCTGTTCCTGTGTTGCTGTAATTAATTGTCAGATTCAATGTAACAACGCTGTCGCAACCCACAGCATTCGTCTCTACATAGGTCGGAGTAGTTGTACTGGTTGTGTATGTAATGTCGTGCCATGTGTACTCGTCGCAGACCGTCTGTACCTCTGTTCCTGTATTGCTGTGGTTGATTGTCAGATTCAAGGTCACAACACTGTCGCAGCCCGACGCATTCGTCTCTGTATAGGTCGGGGCGTTTGTACTGGTTGTGTATGTAATGTCATGCCAGACGAACTCGTCGCAGGCCGTCTGTACCTCTGTTCCTGTATTGCTGTAGTTGATTGTCAGATTCAAGGTCACAACACTGTCGCAATCCATCGCATTCGTCTCTACATAGGTCGGAGTAGTTGTACTTGTTGTGTATGTATCGCCGTGCCATGTGTATTGGTCACATGATGTCTGAATCTCGGTTCCTGTATTGCTATAATTTATTGTCAGATCCAAGGTCACAACGCTGTCGCAACCCATCGCATTCGTCTCTACATAGGTCGGGGCATTTGTACTGGCGGTATATGTATTACCATGCCATGTGTACTCGTCACAGGCTGTCTGGGTCTCTACCCCTGTGTTGCTGTAATTAATCGTTAAGTACAGTGTATCCACATTGGTGCAGGATGAACCCGGCTGGCTGTGATCGTATGTGTACACTCCCGTTGTGGTGTAGGTCTCCCCGTTCCAGTTGTACTGGTCGCAGGTCTCCACATGATAGGCTGTGGCTTCATGAATGCTGATGTCAAGATACAATGTATCCGTACTCGCACATCCGTCAGCATTGGTGTAGGCATGTGTGTATACTCCACTTTCGGTATAGTCCACCCCGTGCCATGTGTACGAGTCGCAGGCACTCTGGGTGTAGCTGTCGTGTGTGCTGTGGTTGATTGTCAAGTTCAATGTCACAATACTGTCGCAACCCGCTGCATTCATCTCTGTGAACTGCGGTTCTGTTGTACTGGACGTGTATGTAATGTCATGCCAGACAAACTCGTCGCAGGCTGTCTGTACCTCTGTTCCTGTGTTGCTGTGGTTGATTGTCAGGTTCAATGTCACAACGCTGTCACAGCCTGCCGCATTCGTCTCCGTGAACTGCGGCTCTGTTGTGCTGGACGTGTATACCACATCATGCCAGACAAACTCGTCGCAGACTGTCTGTATATCGGTTCCTGTATTGCTGTGGTTGATTGTCAAGTTCAGCGTGACAACGCTATCGCAACCCACCGCATTCGTCCCTGCATACTGCGACTCTATTGTATTGGCAGTGTATGTGGTGCCCTGCCATGTATACTCATCACAGACGGTGAAAGTCTCAACTGTATTGCTGCTATGATTGATTGTCAGATGAAGTGTTATGACACTGTCGCAGCCATCTCCATTCTGTTCAACAATAAAAGGCTCGTTAGTACTGCCCCAATAGGTAGCCCCATGCCAATCCAAACTATCACATGCAACAACTTCCAATACAGTATCAGTACTATATCTTAACGTGAGATTGAGCCGGACAATACTATCGCAGCCCGCTTGATTATGTCCAAAATAAAGCGGTGTGTTGGTACTTGAAAAATATGTATTCCCATGCCATGTATAGCTATCACATGCACTCACCTCTTCTAACAATGCGTTACTATACAGCACCGTAAGATGAAGATATACGATGCTGTCACAGCCTGCTGCATTTTGCCCCACAAAAACGGGTTCGTCGGTACTTTCCACATATGTCACTCCATGCCATGTGTAACTGTCACATATAACCACTTCTTCTACATTCGTGTCAGGTGCACCCACCGTAAGATATAACGTGTCAGCTCCTCCGCACACCAACTCAGTCGAATCATGTTCATGTACATAAACCCCACTGGACGTATACGTTTCACCAAACCATACATAACTGCCACAAGAATTCACCCTATACACACTATCGTATCTGTAGCTAATGGTGAGATGCAAAGCAATCACACTGTCGCACCCTGACGAATTCAACTCAATAGCAATAGGTCGAGCCGTACTCTCCCTATATGTCCTGCCATGCCACGTAAAGCTGTCGCAGGCGCTTACTTCATCTATCCCCATCGAACTGTAATTCACAGTCAGATGGAGATGCACAATACTGTCGCACCCTGCTTGAGTCTGCCCGACATACTCCGGCTCATCCGTACTCTCAATATACATAACTCCATCCCAAGTATAACTATCACAGGCAGTCACTTCCTCCACCATTGAAACAGAATTCCATATAGTCAGACTCAAGACAAACACACTATCGTCACCTGATGCCGTTGAAAATACCGTGTCACGATATATCCCCGTTGCCGTCAATACCTGTCCTCGCCATTCGAAACTATCACATGCCGAAACCGTTGTGTCGACCTCAACAATTCCGTTCATTCTGGAACCCACTATTATGTTTCTTGCCTCAACATTATTATTGGACAGAAACATACTCAGCATCAAAAACAGACTGGCAATATAGTAGATTTTTCTCATAAATATAATGTTATCTATAAACAAAAATAAAACTATTGAATAGCTTATCCACAATATATTACAACAATTATAATAACTTGGGACAAATTACATTCAGTTTACAAAGATACAAAAAAAATAATATATAGCACATAAATTAAATCTCACATCAGACGATTGAAAAAGATGGATGCCCATATATTCTATAGCATTCTTCCCCACCGTTGTCAAGTATCCGTTGGGGCGATTGCTGCTCACATAACCACCACTCGTTATACCTCAGTTTACCTCACTTATACCTTCGTTTTACCTCCAGCAAGGAAAAACCGAAGGTATATGAAACAGAGAAGGAAGGCCGAAGGAGCGAAAGCAGAGTTACGTGAAAACTTCGCAAAAGACAAACTACAAACAAAAGGATTACATGACGGAAAGCTACAGAAACGCGACTGAGAAAACGCACCTGGTGCGGAAACAATATGGCAACATACTGTTACATAGTTGTCTTGTAAAAACAATAACAAAAGAAATGAAACAAAAAACACCCTAAACGGAATTTTATTAGTAAATTTGCATTTTTAAAGCGATATTATAAACACAAAATAATTATCATGGAAACAATACCTACCACAAAAAAAGACCCGAAGCCCATGGGTTTCGGGAAAACCATGTTAGCTTCAGCTGTTGGGTTTATCATTGGTTCTATTGCCCTCAGCATTATCACATTTATTTTCACCATTGTAGCACTTTTATCAACAATCAGCAACTTGGACGACAAAAAGCCTATCGCAGGCAACAATCTGGCCATCGAACTGAACATAACCGGCATAGTCTCAGAATCGACCCCCAATGAGCTGTTGTCCCTGTTTGGAGAACGTACAACCTGTAGTATCGAACAGCTTCTGGCTGCCATTGACGGCAGTGCTACCGACGACCGAGTCAAAGCCCTCTATCTACATCTTGACGGCAGTGATTTGAGCTGGGCTCAAGCAGAAGAGCTTCAAGAGGCATTGCAATATTTCCGTTCACGCTGCAACAAACCCATCATTGCCTATGGAGAGATCTTTTCTCAACAAGAATATTTCCTTGCCACTGTTGCCGACAAAATCGCTGTACATCCTTCTGGCGGGATTGACTTCCGTGGAATAAGTGCTGAAGTGATGTACTACAAAGGATTGCTCGACAAATTGGGTGTGCACATGGAGCTTATCCGCCCAGTGTCATGTGCATACAAAAGCGCTGGTGAAGTATACACCCGTACCGACATGAGCGATGCCAACCGCGAACAAGTGCGTTCATACATCAGCAGCATTTGGGAGTATGTCCTCAACGTAATGTCTGCCAACAGGAAACTGTCACGCGAAAGCCTCAATGCTGCTGCCGACAATCTGACAGCCTATCTTCCCGACGATGCTCTTGCAGCTGGCCTTGTCGACACACTCTGCTTTGCTCAAGATATCAAGTCCATCCTCAAGAGTCAACACAGGGCAAGCAAGATTGTCAAAGCCAAACGTTATGCTGAAAACATCTCTAACAAAAAGAGCAAAGACCAAATAGCTATCATATACGCCGAAGGCAATGTAGTGCCGGGCAAAAGCGAAGGCACCCAAACCGCAGTGTATGGCGACGACATAGTAAAAGCCCTTACCGAGGCTGCCAACGACAAGGATGTGAAGGCCATTGTGCTCCGTGTTGATTCTCCCGGTGGTGCCGTCACTGCTTCCGAGAGCATGACCCATGCTGTTGTCGAAGCAAAAAAAATGAAACCTGTCGTCGTATCAATGAGTGGTCTGGCCGCCAGTGCCGGATATGAGATCTCCTGCTTTGGAACCAAGATTGTGGCACATCCGACTACCCTCACAGGCAGTATTGGCGTTTTTGCCACCCTACCAGAAGTGGGCACTCTTCTGCGTCAGAAATTAGGTATCACCACCGACACGGTGCAAACCAATAAGAACAGCTCCGGCCTTACGATTTTCCGTCCTCTCTCCCCTGCCGCACGTGCCATGATGCAGAAGAATGTAGAGGACTTCTATATCACCTTCACACAGCGCGTAGCCGACGGCCGTGGTCTGACACGTGAATATGTCGACAGCATTGCCCGTGGCCGGGTCTGGACAGGCAAGCAGGCAAAAGAGTTAGGCCTTGTCGACACCTTGGGCGGCCTGCCTCTGGCATTCCGCATTGCAGCAGAGGAAGCAGGGGTGGAATTCAACAAATGCAGTATAGTAACATATCCTGCCGCTAAAAGTGCATGGAAAATGTTGATGGAACGTATGGAAGAAGGCCAAGAGGAGGAAATCGTCACACGGCTCAATGCCATAATCCCATTCTATAAGGAGCTTAGGGAATGGTCCAATATGGAACCTTTGCAGGCAAGACTACCCTTTGCCATCAACATTGACAACTAATCCCTTTGCGACTATGATAGTTTGCATTGCCGAGAAACCGTCTGTGGCTCGCGATATTGCCCGTATTTTGGGTGCTACCACGAGTCATGACGGCTATATGGAGGGGAATGGGTATCAGGTAACCTGGACTTACGGTCATCTATGCACACTTAAAGAGCCTCACGACTATTCTCCCTGGTGGAAATCATGGAACCTGGACACCCTGCCCATGATTCCAGACCGTTTTGGCATCAAACTCATCAACAACGAAGGTTACGAAAAGCAATTCAACACCATCCAGCGCCTTATGACAGCCGCCGACAGTATTGTGAACTGCGGCGATGCCGGCCAGGAAGGAGAGTTGATTCAACGTTGGGTAATGCAGAAAGCGGGAGTTCGCTGCCCTGTGCATCGGCTGTGGATTTCGTCCATGACCGATGAAGCCATTCGTGAAGGATTTGCCAACCTCAAACCACAGGACAACTACCAATCACTTTACGAAGCGGGGTTGTGCCGAGCCATAGGCGACTGGTTGCTTGGCATGAATGCAACAAGGCTATATACACTTAAATACAGGCAAATGCAGCGACAAGTACTCTCCATTGGCAGGGTGCAGACTCCCACATTGGCAATGATTGTTCATCGGCAACTTGAAATCCAGAATTTTAAACCCGAGCAATATTGGGTACTATCCACCGTCTATCGCGATACTCTATTTACTCTTAAACAGTCCGACAATGAGAGAGAAGAAACTGACAAATCCGCCAAAGGACGCATAACCAACGAGGAAGAAGGCCGTAAAGCCTTGGAACTTATCAAAGACCAGGATTTCGAGGTAATAGGAATTACCAAGAAATCGGGCAACGAAGCCCTTCCACGCCTTTTCGACCTTACAAGCCTACAAGTCGAGTGTAACAAGAAATTCTCTTTTTCAGCCGATGAAACATTGCGATACATTCAAAACCTCTACGAAAAAAAGTTCACCACCTATCCACGTGTCGACACTACTTATTTAAGCGATGATATCTATCCCAAATGTCCCACCATTCTTCAGGGTCTTGTCCCATACGCTCCACTCATTCAGCCTCTGATGGGCACAAAGCTGAAAAAAAGCAAAAAAGTTTTCGACTCGTCAAAAGTGACAGACCATCACGCTATCATTCCCACCGGCACAAATCCTGCCAACGGCGACATGACGCTGAACGAAAAGAAAGTTTTCGACCTTATTGCCCGAAGATTCATAGCGGCTTTCTATCCTGATTGTAAATTCGCAACTACTACTGTCACTGGCAAAGTGGAAACGGAAGAGTCCTATCCTGAAGGGAAAACAAAAAAAGGAAAACTGGAGTTCAAGGCAAGCGGCAAGCAGATATTGGAGCAAGGATGGCGTGATGTGTTTGCCTGGGGACATACCTCGCGCGAAACCCCTTCCGATGATGAAGAGAAAAAAAACGATGAGGAAAAGATGTTGCCAGATTTCATCAAAGGCGAACGGGGTCCACATTCTCCAACCCTCACTGAAAAATGGACCCAACCGCCAAAACCTTACACCGAAGCCACTTTGCTACGTGCCATGGAAACCGCCGGCAAAATGGTTTCAAACGAAGAGCTACGCGATGCCTTGAAGGAGAATGGTATAGGACGGCCTTCCACCCGCGCAGCCATTATTGAAACTCTTTTCAAACGCAATTATATCCGAAAAGAGCGCAAATCCCTCATTGCCACAGACACTGGCATTGACCTCATCGGTATCATTCATGAAGATTTACTCAAAAGTGCCGAACTCACTGGTCAATGGGAAAAGAAACTGCGCGAAATTGAGTCGCACCAATACGATGCACACCAGTTTGTGACAGAACTGAAACAGATGGTATGGCAAATAGTACAGGATGTGAAATCTGACTATAGCAACCGACGCGTGGGCATGCCAGAACCACTACCTCAAACAAGCAAAGAAACGATATGAGATATTTCATTCATTTGGCATATAACGGCACCAATTACTGCGGATGGCAGACTCAACCCAATCTGCCTACAGTGCAGTATACTTTGGAGCAAGCCCTCGGTACCCTGCTGCGCCAGCCCGTCGCTGTAGTGGGATGCGGCCGTACAGACACCGGGGTACATGCATCGGATTTTTATGCACACTTCGACATCGATGAATCGGAGCCGGAAAAACATCCTCTCGACACTGATCAACTGACTTTTAAACTCAACAGCTTCCTTCCCTCAGACATTGCTGTTTTCGAAATCTTCCCCGTCAAGGAAAACGCCCATGCACGTTTCGATGCCACTGCACGAACCTACCAATACCACGTCAGCGACCAACGACTGCCCTTCTGTCAAGGTTTATACAGCCGCATATATTTCCGACCTGACATTGAACTCATGAATCGTGCAGCTGGAATACTTATGGAATACGACGATTTCACGAGCTTTGCAAAACTCCATACCCAAGTGAAAACCAACATCTGCCATCTCTCCCATGCCCAATGGAAGGAGAAAGGTGAACAATGGGTCTTCACCATACGCAGCAATCGTTTTTTGCGCAACATGGTGCGTTCTGTCACGGGTACTCTGCTTGACGTGGGCCGCGGAAAACTGAGCCTCGACGGATTGCGTCAAATCATTGAAAGCAAGAATCGTTGTGCCGCTGGAGTCTCAATGCCTCCCCAAGGTCTTTTCCTTACTCAGGTGGAATATCCTTGGGACAAAATACGTATCACAAAACACCTTGGAACAATATGAAATACACTGAAGTTTCATTTACCATTACCCCTGTAGACCCCTGCCGCGACCTGCTGGTTGATGCACTCGGCAACGAAGGTCCTTACGACAGTTTTGTCGAGACACCCGACGGTCTGAAAGCCTATGTCCCCACCAATCAATTCGACCCCGACTGGCTCCATCAACAAATCAACGAAATCAACTCCCAATTCCCAATTTCTAATTTTCAATTCTCAATTCAAGAAATGCCAGACAAGAATTGGAACGAGGAATGGGAAAAACAACATAAGCCAGTACTTGTCACAGCCGAAAACGAAAAGAAAGTATGGGTGCGCGCGCCGTTTCATGAACATCGCACTGACATCGACTATGAAATTGTAATCGAACCCAAAATGTCATTCGGCACCGCTCACCACCCTACAACATATATGATGCTTTCCTTTGTGGCCGAGCTACCCATGCAAGACAAACGGGTTCTTGACATGGGCTGTGGTACCGCCGTACTTGCTATTCTGGCCAAAATGCGCGGAGCCAAGTATGTAGAAGCCATTGATATAGACGAATGGGCCTACAACAATGCCCTTGAAAATGCCCAACGCAACAACGCCGACATCACCATCCGCATAGGGGACGCCGACCTCATCAGACAACGGGAAAAAAGCAACGATTCTTTCGATATTGTCATTGCTAATATCAACCGCAACATCCTACTGCACGATATGGACGCTTATGCCTCCGTACTTAATACTAAAGGAATTTTGCTTCTGAGCGGATTCTATGAAAGCGACATTCCTGCCTTACAGCAACAGGCACAAACCCTCGGATTGAAACTCATGGAAACCAAAATCCGCGAAGGATGGTGCGCCTTAATGTTTTGTATGTAATATTTCGACAATATTAACAACGTGTTTATAAGATTTTATCCAATAAAATTGTTATTTTGAGGAAATAATGTATTTTTGTCTGACTAAAAACAAAACAAGAGTTATTTATTACACAATTGATTATCAATACATTAAACACAATATATCCACCTTTATTTCTATATAAATGGCCTAATTTGTCAACATTTTTCAAACAAATCAATAATTAAAAATCAAAAACATGAAAGCATTTTTACGTTGTTTAGCGCTCGTCGCGGCACTATGTGTCGGATGGGCATTGAACGCTCAGTCGTTGGGGGACTATACGTTCTCCACGGGCGTGGATGCGACTAAATGGATTACCGTTACCGACAGCACCAACTTGTTAGGTACTGGCAATGTTGACGGCCGCGCATCCTCAGTGCAGAACATCGGGTTCACGTTCCCGTTTGCCTCTGACACCTACACTCAGTTTTCCGTCAATTCGGACGGCAACCTCCGTTTGGGATCCACAGTGACAGGAACGAGCAGCTACACCACCCCGTTCAGCAGTTCCGCTGCCAACTCCAACAACCCGAAGATTAACTTCCTGGGCTGTGACGGTTATTTCCATGACACAATTCACTACGTGTTTGCCGAAAACACCGTCGATGCCAACAACGACAGCTTGCTGGTCGTGGAGTTCAGCCTCGGAACCTATTCCTCCAACACCCGCGAACAGCGGTACAAATGGCAAATACATCTCTATCCCGATGGCGACATCGTGGCCGTATTTCCTGCTACAGCCCCTGCACAGGCTCCTGCTGTTGCCCACCAGAAAGGTCTCTGTTTCAATGCCTCAAATGGTGTGGTTATCACTCCTGACAACCAAGCCCACTTCTTCAATTCAGGTTCTACTCTGAGCTGGGAGGCCAACACATGGCCCGCCCCCGGAACCTACTATTCTTTCTCCCGTAGCACTATCACCTGCACCATGCCGTCTGCTATCACCTTGAACTCGGTGGGTACGACTACGGCTTCTCTTAGCTTCACCCCCACAGGCACCGCTACTTCTTGGATTGCCTATATCAACCCAGCGGTCATGGGCATGTCAAGCTACACTATCAACGACACAAACGCCAGCCTCATCCTCCTTACCCCCAACACTGAGTACACTGTCTCGGTACGTTCGATTTGCGGCGAAGGCGACACGAGCAACGCCCTATCTATGACATTCCGTACCAATTGTTCGGCTCTCACCTCTGCCGACCTGCCTTATACCGAGAACTTTGAGGCCTATGGCAGCGGCTCCAGCAATCCCATTAGCAACTGCTGGACTAAAGGTACCAACAATTCCACGGCTTACCCCTACCCCTACTCCACCAATGCCATCTCCGGCACCCGTAGCCTCTATTTCTACAGCTACAGGCCTTCGTCAGCCACCAGTACACAATACTATAGCTATGCCGCTCTGCCGGAGCTGAATGCTACAGTTGATGTATCTGGCCTTACCCTCTATTTCAATTCCAGACGTTATTCAAGCACCACTTCCACCTACCATTCGCTCATTCAAGTGGGCGTAATGAGTGATCCGACTGACACCAGCACTTTCGAGTTGGTGCAGCAGATTGACATGACCCCCCTGCCTGCCCTTACCATCCAATCCAATGAGATCAACTTTGCAAGCTATACAGGTACTGGCAAGTACATTGCTTTCTTCGCGCCTATTATTGAAACCACAAGTACCGCATACAACTATATCTATATTGACGACATCGAGCTGATGACGACCCCCACCTGCATTCGTCCTGTCAATGTAGCCGTTTCCGACATCACTTCCAACAGCGTCACCGTCTCCTGGACTCCGGCCTCTACCGACCAGACCGACTTTGTGGTTGCCTACGGCACCAGCGACATTCTTTCAGAGATGACTCAAATCAATGTCACCGGCACCAGCACCACACTGACTGGATTGGCAAATTCCTCCACATACTATGTCTATGTCAAGGCTGTCTGCAGTACCACCGATGAGAGTAATTTCACCTTCCCAATATCTTTCAACACTCTCTGTGGCCCCACAGCACTGCCTTATGCGGAGAATTTCGACAACCTGAGTGGCAATCTGCCTAACTGCTGGACCAAGGTTGGTTCGGGTACTGTCGCCAAGAACAACAGCACCACCTATGCCCATAGCGGCAGCTATTCTCTTAAGTTCAGCGGTGCAACCTCCAACTTGATTGTCCTTCCCGAAATGGATGCGGCCACCAACACGCTGACTATGTCCTTCTGGACTCGTCCTGAAAGCTTCACCAATTCCAGCTGCGGCACTTTCTCGGTAGGTTATGTAACCGACATTGCCGATGCCAGCACGTTTGTGGCTTTGGATACTTACACCTACAATGAATTCTCTTCTGTCGAGAACAAGGAAGTCAACTTTGCCTCCGCCCCCGCCGATGCCTTCATTGCTTTCCGCCACAACCCCAACAGCACCGCTTGGTACTGGTTTGTCGACGACATCGAGGTGAGTGTTCCCACACCCGAATGCGTGGCCTACACCTGGACTACTGGTGACAGCACCGGCAATAGCTACTATACTCCTGTCAACAATTACTACAGATACACCCTCTCTGAAACCATCATTGATGCTTCAGAAATTGGCGGTCCGATGCGTATCGACACCATCAGCTTCCACTACATGCACACCGACCCCATAACCGACAAGTTCGATGTCACCATCTGGTTACAACCCACTACCAAATCTGCTTTCAGCAGCACCAGCGACATTGACCTGCTTGACTCCAGCATCGCTGTACAAATATTCAGCGATAGCCTGAACTTCAGTCAAGGCTGGAACGACATTGTTCTGCCCACTCCGTACTTCTTCGACGGCACCACTAATCTGATGGTTATCGTGGACGACAACAGCAATGACTACAACAGCAATTCTCACAAATTCAGCACTACTGCATGCTCTGATTATAAAACCATCACCTGGTATAGCGACAATCAGAATCCTGATCCTGTAACAGGTAACAATTCTTTGAATGGTAATGCTTTCAGCAGCAGCAAAACACGCTATCAGTATCGTGTGCGTATGGCTCTCAAAGGCTGCGACATGACCACCTGCCACAAACCCAGCAATCTTGTTGCTTCCACAATTACCCCCACCAGTGTTACCCTGAGCTGGAGCGATAACAATAACGATGCAACCTATACTGTTGTTAATATGATTGACTCCAGTATTGTATACTCAGGCATCACTGCTGGCAACGTGACCATCAGCGGGCTCACTCCTGAGACCTCCTACGCTTTCGGTGTCTATGCCAACTGCTCGGCCGACGACAGTTCGTTCATGGCAACTGTTACCCTGGCCACACCTGCCACTTGCGTTATACCCTCGGGCTTTGCAAGCAGCAATATTACCTCCACCAATGCCACTCTCACTTGGTCAGACAACACCAACATCGATGCAACCTATACCATCTATGACATGAGCGACACCAGCGTGGTGGCTACAGGTCTCACCGGCAATACCTACACCGTCACAGGGCTGACTCCCAATACCTCCTACACATTTGGCATTGTAGCCAACTGCTCTGCCACTGACGTAAGTGGCGTTGTCACCATCAATTTACGCACCAGCTGCGTTCCTGAGACACTGCCCTTCACCGAAGACTTTTCTGCCAATCTGAGTAGCAACCTATGTTGGCGCGGTGCCACAGGTACCACCGCCGAACAAGTATTTGCAGGTGCTCCTTTGAATCTCACCTCTCCCAACTGGTCATACGCCAGCACCACACGCGACGGCTTAGAGGCAGGACATTACTACAAGAATGTCTACGGTAGCAGTATCAAGAGTTGGATTATCACCCCTGCCATTGACCTGAGTACCGTTACTTCGGCACAGCTCTCATTTGATGTTGCCCTCACCGACTACTACAATGCCGCTCTTCCTGATCCCGATGGCGACACCAACACCTCTCAAGCCTTTATGGTCATCGTCTCAACCGATGGTGGCAACACCTGGTCTGCCGCCAATGCCACCGTATGGCAGAATGGAACAGGCGACTACACCTATGCATCCCTTGCCGACACTGTTTACCAGAACAAAGTCATCAGCCTGAACCAGTATGTGGGCAACACCATCAAGATTGCCTTCTACTGCCAGTCTCTCTGGAGTGGTGGCGACAACGACCTCCACATTGACAATATTGCTGTCACTGAAGGTAGTCCAGTGGAACCCAATTGCCATGTGTCCATCTATGCCGAAGACTCTTACGGTGACGGATGGAATGGCAACACCATCACCATTATACAAGGCACCGACACCATCGGCACCTACAGCATGGAAGACCAGCACGTAACAAGCACACGCATCTACGACACCGTAACCTTCGAGGTCCTGCCTGGCATACCTATTAGTTTCGAGTGGACCATTGGTAACTGGGCTAACGAGGCCTCCTTCACCATCGTGAACGGTAGCGACGCAATAGTATACAACTGCACCGACGGCAGCACCCTGTCAAATGGTGTGTTCTTCACCCTTAGCGACGCATGCCCCTCATGCTCTAGTGTACAAGACCTTGCTATTGCCAATACCACTACCAACAGCGTTACGCTCACTTGGTCAAATGACAACACCAGCGCTACCTATACCGTGTATGACATGAGCGACACCTCTGTGGTTGCCTCTGGCATCACCGCCACCACATACACCATTACGGGATTAACAGCCGAGACCAACTATCAGTTCGGTGTAGTCGTCAACTGCTCGGCCACCGATTCTTCGCCTATCTCCACCATCAACGTATACACCGGATACTGCTCACCCAATCCCACCTCTGTTGATGGCAGCGGTATCACCAGTGTCAGTTTTGGTGGCATGACTAACACCATCCATCCCAACTCTGCAAGCTATGCCAACTATAGCAGCATGATTGGCAACGTTCCTGCCGGCACAACCGCAACGGTCGACATCACCTATGCTACCGGCTATACCTACGGCACCATCATCTGGGTTGACTGGAACGACAACCTGGTATTCGACGGCAACGAAGTTGTCTATACCGGAGTGAGCGGCAGTGGCAATCCCACCACATTGACCGCCACCTTCAACATCCCGGCCACTCAAGCACTCGGCAGCTATCGTATGCGCATTGTCGGCGCCGACAGCTACTTCGACAGCTACACTGGTTCAATTGAGGCTGCCGCCAATGCCAACCCCTGCGCCAGCTACAGCTGGGGCGTTGCTGAGGACTACACCCTCAATGTCATCACCATGCCTGCTTGCTTGGCCATTACCGATTTGTCCGCTTTTGCCACATCCTACAGCAGTGTGAGCCTCAACTGGAATGACACCATCAACACAGGTGCCACATACACTGTGTACAACATGAGCGACACCAGCGTAATAGCCACCGGCATCACCACCACCTCATACACCGTTACAGGTCTCACACCTAATACAAACTACACATTTGGTGTGGTTGCCAACTGCTCTGCCACCGATGCCTCCTTAGTGACAAATGTTACCATTCACACTCCTTGTGTAGCCCTTAACATCCCGTTCTACGAGAGCTTCGACACCAGCAGTACCACACTCCCCTGCTGGAGTGCATACAGCATGAACACTGCGAACACTGTCAGCTTGAGCATTTTCAACTCTACGGGCATCGCATTGAGATTTAGCTCATACTCCTCTGCTTCCGACTACAACCAGTATGCCTTCTCGCCTGTGTTCAACTATACCGGCACAGAAAGCATGCTCAACATCTCTGTACAGTATGCCACATATGGCAGCGGCGACCATCTGTATTTCGGCTACATCACCCCGACCGACACTGTGTGGAGCACCGACTACTACACAACCTCCGGCCAGAGCGATGTGCAGACCTACACGGCCAACATCCCAACCACTGCCACTCAGATTGCCTTCCACTATTATGGCAATTATGCTTACTATGCATGGGTTGACAGCGTGAGCGTCACAGAGGGTCCTGCCCCCGTCACTATGACTATTTCTTCTGCCGACATCGCCATGGGTACTACCACTCCGGCTCCCGGCACCTATACCTACCAAGTCGGCGACACCGTCACCGTTTCGGCAATCCCCAGCACCGGCTACCGCTTTGACTACTGGGTGCTCTCGCTCGACACAATCACCGACACCGTCACCACCAGCACCTTCACTGGCGTATTACCCGCCTTCCTTTCCGGTTCCAACATTAGCTTGGTAGCATACTTCTCTGTCAACCAATACACGCTCACCATGGCTACCTCCAACACCGCCATGGGTACCACCATCCCGGCTCCCGGCACCTATGCCTACACTCCTGGCGACACACTCACCATCTCTGCTATACCCACTACCAACTGCCACTTCGTGCAGTGGAACGACGGCGACACCAATGCCACTCGTTCTATCACTGTAAACGACAATGTCACCTACACTGCCATCTTTGACTACAATCCCATCACTATCACGCTGGTTAATGCCGACACCGCTATGGGTACTGTCACCCCGGCTCCCGGTGTCTACACATTCCATGTTGGCGACACCGCCAGTGCTCTGGCCACTCCCGCCAACGGCTACCACTTCAACCAGTGGATAATCGGAATGGCTGGACTCACCGACTCTATGACCAGCAACCCTGTCACCATGGTTCTCCCGACCTATCTCGCCGGTGTATCCATCACCTTGACAGCCACCTACGCTCCCAACCTCTACCACATTGACGTCTACTCCGACAACAACGATCTCGGCACCGTCACCGGTACAGGCCAATACGCCTACAACACCTACGCTACCATCACAGCCACTCCTAACAATCACTGCGTCTTCGTACAGTGGAACGATGGCGACACCAACGCTGTCCGCAACGTACTCGTCACCGGCAACGCCTCCTACACCGCCACCTTCGCTGCTCTGCCGCAATATGAGGTCACAATCGATGTCAATCCTGAAAATGCTGGTACAGTCACCGGAGCTGGCATCTACTACAAAGGCGAAACCGTCACTCTGACAGCCTCTCCCAACGAAGGCTATCGTTTCGTTGGCTGGGCAATTGATGGAAGCGTCGATCCTTTCGATTACATTATCATCACCCACGAGACCGTCTACTCCTTCATCATGTCTGAAACCCACGCGCACCATTGGACCGCTCTCTTCGAAGAAGATGTGACTCCTGCCATTGTCACCGTCCACTACGACTCCTACGCAGGTAACATCTTCATCAACGAAGTTGAAACCAACACCTACCAAGGCTTCATCGGCGACACCATCGTCATCCATGCTATAGCCAACAGCGGCTTCCGCTTCGTCAACTGGATCGGTGCAGACATTGAGAATCCCACCTCTGCCACCATCTCCTATGTGATACGCAGCGCTGAGACATCAATCGATGCTGTCTTCGAACAGGTTGAAGGCATTGACGATGTAAACACCGACAACATCACTATCTACAGCACGAACAACAACATCATCGTCCGTGGTGCCAAACAGCAGACCATCCGCATCTTCGATGTGGTAGGCCGTCTGGTTGCTCAACGCACCAACGCCAACGACGAAGAGACCATTGCCATGTCCAACACCGGTGTCTATCTGGTTCAGGTCGGCAATGCAACACCCCGCCGTGTGGTTGTCCGCCGCTAACCCTTCCTTTTTGCAAGCAATATAACTTGCATACCTTTCAAGGGGATGTCTCTCAACAGACATCCCCTTTTTCATCCCTGTCAAATCTGAAAAAAACGTCCATGTCACTTTTTTTCTTTATCTTTGCAAATTCTACAAACATATGTCGGCAGCCACAATACCCTGCCACACAACAAACAGCAAAAAAACAATGGACAAGATAATCATCTTCCTCAACGAATGCATCTGGAGTTGGCCGCTCGTGGGGCTCTGCCTTGCCGCAGCGTTGTACTTCTCTTTCGGCACCCGTTTTGTACAAGTGCGCCACCTACCCGAAATGGTTCGCCTTCTTTTCAAAAGCGACCGTTCCAAGCGCGCCGGCATCTCCTCCTTCCAGGCCTTCGCCCTTGCCCTTTCGGGGCGTGTAGGCACCGGCAACATCGTCGGTGTAGCCTTAGCCATCGGCTTCGGTGGCCCTGGAGCCATCGTCTGGATGTGGATTATAGCCTTCCTCGGGGCCGGCACCGCCTATGCCGAAGCCTGTCTGGCACAAATCTACAAACAACACCACGGCGACCAACTGCGCGGCGGTCCAGCCTACTACATCGAAAAAGGCCTCAACTGCTCCTGGCTGGCCATCCTTTTTGCCATCGCCACTGTCATCTCCTGCGCCCTCTGCCTACCCCCCATCCACAGCAACAGCATTGCCATGTCCTTCTCCTCCACCTTCCATATCGCTCCTTGGATTGTCGGTGTCTGCGTTGCCTCCCTCATCGCCTTGGTGGTCATTGGTGGAGTCAAACGTATATCCAAGGTGGCCGAAATCGTAACCCCATTCATGGCCATAGCCTACGTCATCATTGCCATCATTGTTCTCATTGTCAACGCCCATGCCGTACCCGACGCATTCCGTTCCATGATTGCCTCCGCCTTCGGCTATCACCAAACCCTCGGCGGCGTCGTGGGTGCTGCAGTGGCTTGGGGCGTAAAACGCGGCATCTATAGTAACGAGGCCGGACAAGGCACTGCCCCCATCGTAGCTGCGGCAGCCAAAGTCGACCATCCCGTCAAGCAAGGCCTCGTGCAAGGTTTCTCAGTCTATGTCGACACCCTCCTCGTCTGCACCGCCACCGCAGTCATGCTGCTGGCCACCAACTGCTACAACGTCATCGACCCCTCCACCGGAAACTATCTTGTCAAGTCCGATGTCGCCGACCTCGGACTTCCCGGTGTCGAATACACCATTGCCGCCCTTTCCACCCTGCTGCATCACGGCTGGGGAGGCATCGTCATCAGCATCACACTCTTCTTTTTCGCCTTCACCACCGTCATGGCATACTACTACTATGCCGAAACCAGCCTCGTCTACCTCTTCTCCAAAGCCCGCCAACACCGTCTCAAAACTCAGGAAAAATACTTCGGTCGCCAGAACCGCGCCGTAGCCCGCCACCGCGACCGTAAAATGTTCGACACCCGCAAAAACGAAGGTCGCCTCATCAACATCCTCCGCATCCTCTTCATCGCCTCAGTCCTCTTCGGCAGCCTCAAAGAAGCCGGCATCATTTGGAGCCTCGGCGACATGGGGGTCGGCATGATGGCATGGATCAACATCATCGCCATCCTTCTCCTCTCGCCCGTAGCCTTCCGTGCCCTCCGCGACTACGAACGTCAACAAAAACAAGGTCTTAACCCAACATTCTCGCCCAAAGACCTCGGTATAAAAAATGCCGACTACTGGGATGAGGACAGCACACCCAAGCAATAAAAAACCTTCTGGCTATTGCCGCAGCACCGCTTGCCACCCTCACCGCCACAGCACAGCCTGCACCCATCCCCCTGCTCGGCCATGGCCTCGGCAACGCTCCCTCCGACTGCACCCGCTACCACCTGCTGCGTCACGCCCGCCTCGAAGCCCTCAGCGTCGGCACAACCGTTGACTACCGCGGCATCGACACCCTCCGTATCAACATCCCCGCAGGAACCGAACCCATCCCCCTGTCCGACAAACGTATACCTTTTCCCCCCATCCCGTCAACCTCCAAGTCACCAATCGTTCGGGCAAGCCCATCATTTCTCAAATCCTACCCCATCCCTAACTTCGCTCCTCCGCCCCCAGTTATTCCTCAGTTCTCCTTCTGAAATGGGAGAACGATGGGAGAACGATGGGAGAACTGAGGACTAAGGAGCGAAAGAAGAGCGTCAGGGTTTCCATTGGTCATCGAGACGGAGAGCAGGATAATACGGTCATTATCAGCCTTTCCGTTTTACATGTCTCCACTTTGCTTTTGAACGGCCTCTATCGGAGGCCTACTTAGCTTAATGACCGATTTGGGTTTATTCTTTCCTTCTTCTTCCGCAAAGGAAGAACTGAAGATACGAGGAAGGGCAAAGTGAAAAACAGCTGGCAAACTTGGAACAACCCGTCTCCGACCTAAGTTATGGAGAAAAAGTTGCGATGAATGCAAAATAAATCGTATCTTTGCAAAATAAATCGGACAAAAAAAATACTAAATAACAAACAAACAATTAAAAGACATACAGCCATGAAAAAGCTTGTTTTATTGTTGGCCTTGATGTTAGCCACAGTGACTGTTAAAGCAAACAACATCCTTTATTTCACCTACAATCAGGCTGCACGCACCGTGGCCTGTCTCAACGGGCAGGATGAGCTGATGATTTACTGCGGATATGAGGACGAACTGCCCACCTATGTACTTATCAACGAAGTCTGGGCGGAGCAGATCAGCTCGTCGTTCTACGAGATTTGGCTATATGGGTACGACGCCTACACAGGCGAGGAGATTTTCATGCCCATCGATTTGGAGTGCATCTATCTGATGCAGCATGGCAAGATATACAGTGCAGCGCAGTACCTGCGCTTCCGCACCACGCATGTGCGTCCCAGCTTCGCCTGGGTCATGCCGCCATACAATCCTTTTGTCCGCGCACCCAGACCCGTGGTATATTACTACACCTACCACTATGATATCCACCGTCCAGGATGGCACTGGCGCAATTATCCGCACATCCATTATCACCCCTACTACATGCGCCATCCGCATCACCCAGCCCCCGTCCCGCCAAAGCCCTACACACCGGGACGTGAATACCCGGGATACCACACCACAGGTAACGGCTACCAATATGACAACCTGCCGCTTGTAGGCCGCGTCACCGCACCCCGTTCCTCCTCAACGGTGCGCAACAATCCCGCTGAACGCAACGGAAACCGCATCACCAGCGACCGCAAAAGCAACACCATTACCACCACCGACCGCACAACAGGCAGCCGTACTACCACCAACGCCCCCAGTCGCAACGAGTCGCTGAACGGCCCGGGCACACGCGACAATAGCATCTCTACACGCGGCGAGAGCTCATCCTCGCGCTCAGACAACAGCAACAGCCGTGCAGGCAACACCTCCTCGCGCAGCAACGACAAATCGTCAACTCGCAACAGTGGAAACAACGGCCGCGGAAACAACGACTCGGGTATTTCCTCCTCACGCTCGGAAGGTAGCTCTTCGCGTGGCAACGTGAAAACCGAAACGCCCTCATCGCGCAACGAGGTGAAAACTGAATCATCTTCTTCGCGCAACGAGGTGAAAACCGAATCATCTTCTTCGCGCAGCAACAACAGCTCATCGCGCAGCAACAATAGCACCGTCGGCCGCGACAACAACAACCCAGGCACTTCTTCCTCTATCCGCACCACTAACAATCAAGCCTCCTCCCAACGCAATCAGGCAGTCTCCACCCGTGACAACAGCGACAACGAAAACGGTGCCAAACGCTCCAGCAGCACATCGCGTTCCTCGTCAAGCCGCAGCAACAATGCCACAACTTCACAGTCATCGCGTGCTGGCAACAACAACTCTTCCTCGTCACGCACAGGTACCAGCACCTCGTCACGCAGCAACGAGTCGAACAGCCGCAACGCCACGACCCGCAATGCCAACAGCGGCCGCAACTAATCTGAATTCATAGGCACAAACGAACATTCACTGCCATGGCAATAAAAGAAAGCGAACTGGTATTGGCTCCCAACGGGAGCCTTTACCACATCCACCTCACAGGCGACATGCTGGCCGACAATGTGTTGCTGGTTGGCGACCCTGAGCGGGTCGAGATGTTCAAAAGTATTTTCGAAAGCATTGAACATGAATCGTCAAACCGAGAAATCCATGCCTTGACGGGACGCTACCACGGCACCCGTTTCACGGCTCTGTCGACAGGCATGGGTTGCGACAATATTGATATCGTGGCCACCGAGCTCGACGCAGCAGCCAATTTCGACCTCTCCACCCGCACCGTCCTTTCCCACCATCGCACACTCAATTTAGTCCGTATAGGTACCAGCGGATCGCTGCTGAAGGAGGTGGATTGCGGCAGCCTGGTAGCCGCACGCTACGCCATTGGGCTCGACGGACTGATGAACTACTATGTCCACGGTTCGGAAGGCTTTGAACCGGAAATGGAGAAAGCCTTCGAGCAGCACATGCAGTTCGACACCCGTCTGGCTTCACCCTATTGCGTAAAGGGCAGCGAGACATTGCTGGCTCGAGTAGCAGAGTGCATGCATACGGGCATCACGGTTACCGCCCCTGGCTTCTATGGCCCGCAAGGACGACATATCCGCTTGTCCCCCAGCATCAAACATCTTAACGAGAAATTGGCGCAGTTTAGTTGGAACGGGACTCCGGTGACCAATCTTGAGATGGAGACCTCGGCCATATACGGCTTTGCACAAGCCCTTGGCCATGAAGCACTGACCGTGTGCCTCATCATCGCCAACCGGCCGGCAGGTACGTTTCTGAACGATTACCACACAGCCATGAGACAAACCATTGCAACAATCATAGAAAGACTTTCAAAACAATGAAAAAGATACTTTTCCTTCTTTTTTCCATTGCGGCCACGTTGTCCGCATGGAGCCAAGCCCAACCTGATTACATTCCCGAACAGCTGGGACGCGACGCCCATCACATTATCCAGTCGCTCGGCGCTTTTGTGGGCAACGAACGCGCCGAGAGCCAATCGTTCGACATCACCTATATGCCCGCGGGCAACGGTGTGGAAGGGGTTATGATTATCAACACGGCAGACTATCGATGCACCTTCAAACTGGATGCACAATACGAGATTTGCTACGAACTCACAATCGATATCCGTTCAAAGGAATTCCTTGACCAGTTTTACAATCTGTTTTCTTCGTATAGAACAGAAAATAAGGACGATCACCGCATCATGAGTTTCGGTAACGAAAAACTGCATATAACGGAAAATCCATCCACCACGTCGCGCTACCGCAGTTTCAAATTCACAATCGAATAATGCCGGTTTTACACCCATCCATTTATCGTTATTCAATAATTTAATTACCAACATATTAGAGATTTTCCATCAGAAAAGCATAAAACACAATTGATTTATAATCAACACAATACGCAGATATATACAAATCAGATATGTCTAAATAGGCGAAAAAAGGAGAATTTGAGGAAGAAAAAAAGCGATTTCACCTTATCCGCGAGATAAAAAAACAAAAAAAATAGCTTGAATTGGGCAAAAAAATCAATAATAATAGGATGTGTATCAATTCTTTAATATAAGAACTAAAAAAAAATATTCATTGAGAGAACAAAAAATAATATATATGCATTTTTTTTAGTATTTTTGCACCGTCAAAATAATGCCGAAGTATAGGTTATGGGGTTCTGCCTGTACAAGGTAATTAAATGGTATAAATAGAACCCAAATTAAATTTATACACAACAAAAAAAAATGAAAGAAAATTTGAAGAAGGAGTACGACACTCCAATGGTAGAAGTGCTGCGGGCACGTGTCGAAAAAGGATTTCAGGTCAGCGGTGAGTTACTTCCCACTGGTAGCAACGAAAATCTTATTAGTAGCGGCGAGTCCCATGACGGCAGCGACTTCGATTAATCAATTACATTAAATCAATAAAAAAATTTTCACAAAGAAATGAAAAAAGCTTTATTGTCCATTTTCTCTATTGCTACCCTCGTCATGGGTATGACCTCTTGCAACAAAGATGCAAAAGAAGAGAATTTTGGTTTCACTGCTTCCATGGAGGCTTGCGTAGATCAAGAGACCAAGACCGTTCTTGACGGTATCAACGTGAACTGGGAAAACAATGACCAAATCATTGTTTGGGGTACCGAAGCTACTGGTACTTTTACCGCCACCCCTCACGCTGACAATGCCACTATCGCTGACCTGACTCAGGTTGCTGGGAATCCTGGTGATGCTACTTACTATGCTTTTTATCCTGCTGAAATCAGCATGGCTAAAAACATGTTCCAACTTCCGGCTGTTCAGAATACTGACAATGGTGAGTTGAGCAACTTCCCCATGTATGCCGTTTCCGAGACCCGCAATCTTCTTTTCAAGAACATTTTCGGTGCTCTGAAAATCAATCTGCAATCTGCCACTCTTCCTGCTGTGAAGGCTATCGAAGTCACCACTCCTGGTGTTGCCATCAACGGTATCTTCAAAATCAAAATGTACGGTGCTGCTCCTACTATCCGCATCGAAAGAAACGGTTCCAGCACTACTCGTTTGGAATGCACTACCGCTGTTAACATCGCCAATGGTAATGATTTCTACATTGCACTGCCTCACGGTAACTACTCTGGCCTGCAGATCAGAATCCTCGGCGAGAACGACACTGAACTTGCTGTTAAGACCCTCAAGGCCGGCAAGGCTCTCAACATTGGTCGTAGCCAAGTCACCAACATCAACCTCAGCCTCTAATTGCTACTGATTGTTGATTACACTTCTCTCTGTCTCTAACAGAGAAAAAGAATAAAGCACTAAACTGATTTTTTTCAGTAGTGCTGTTTCTTAGTGAAAAGGATGTTCGCAAGAGCATCCTTTTTATTTATTTGTACGCAACCTCCAATAATTTATCAAACATATCATTGCATGGCAATGATAATTAATGATAATACTCTTTTTAAACACAAATTATCATTAATAGTCATGAATTCTTGATAAT